>Ga0081540_1000052_pt1 | contig 124880 bp, 124 predicted proteins | sample TabmetS2T1R1_FD_71024 | JGI IMG/M metagenome (GOLD analysis project Ga0081540, IMG submission 71024) | Tabebuia heterophylla rhizosphere microbial communities from the University of Puerto Rico - S2T1R1 | ecosystem: Host-associated > Plants > Roots > Rhizosphere ... | reverse complement strand
GGGGGGCGGGGAAGGCGCGGCCCACGACCGTGTGGGCGGGCGTCAGCCGGCAGCTCGATCCGCTCGGCGGCGTCTACTGCGAGGATTGCAACATCGCCGAGCCCGTCCCCGCCGACTCGCCGGAGCTCCGCGGCGTGAGGCCGTGGGCGACGGACCCGGCGCTGGCGGAACGCCTCTGGACGCTCAGCGAGAAGATCATCGGCCTCGGTCTCGGCTGAGGTTGTTCGCCCGAGGAGAAGCCCGCCGAGCGACGGGCGGCCTGTCACACTTCCGGGGCCGCCGCACGTCATCGAGGTCGATGGCGGAGCGACGGAATGAATCACACAGCCTCACGCTGGGTGGTCTCGACGCTCGCGCTCTGTGCGGCGTGTGCTGCCTCTCAGCCCCAGCCGCAGAAGGAGGACGCGGTGTCTGAAGGCCTCATTCGACAGCGGTTGCAGGACTGGGCAAGAGCGTTGAGCGCGAAGGACATCGACCACGTCATGTCCCTCTACGCGCCCGAGATCGCGTCCTTCGACATCACTCCACCCCTCCGATACGCCGGAGCCGACAAGAAGCGCCAGGCCTGGCTCCGGGCCTTCGCTGCTTTCGAAGGCGGCCTCACCTACGAGGTCCGTGACCCGAGCGTCACGACCGAGGGCGACCTGGCCTTCGTCCACAGCCTCAACCACGTGACCGGCACCCTGGCGAACGGTCACACCACGGACATGTGGGTCCGCTGGACGGCGTGCTTCCGTCGAGTCGATGGAGCCTGGCTGGTGGTGCACGACCACGTCTCGGTTCCGGCGGACCTCGAGCACGGCAAGGCTGTGACGACTCTCACGCCCTGAGATCGAGCGGTCAGCTCCTGCCGTACTCGTCGTGACGGCGCCACCAGATGCCCTGCTCGTTGCGCCCCTTCGGTGCGCGGTCGAGCCACTGGTACATGCCCCAGAGGCCGTCCAGTCCCCGCGCATAGGCGGAATAGGTGTGGAAGACGACCCCGTCCTCGAGCACGAACGCGCTCATGCCTGGCCTCTCGCGGACGTACGTGGAGGGGTCGGTTCCGGTCATCGCCGCGATCTCGTGGAGAAACCCCTCGGCGGGTGGCTGCCACTTCCCCTCCTTCCGGTAGTTGTACTCGACGCCTCCCTTGCGCTGCTGCTCCTCCGTGACCCTGACGGCGAAGTCGTCGTTGAAGTCGGTTCCGAACGAGGACGCCCAGGGGAAGTTCCACCCCATGCGCCGTTTGTACGCCTGCAGTTTCTGGAGCGGCGCCCTCGACACCGCCGACAGCGTGACGTCGTGGTTGGCCAGGTGGACGAAGGAACCCTCGAACCCGTCGGCGATCGCCGAGCAGGATGGACACCCAGCCGTGTAATCGGGCCCGAACATGAAGTGGTAGACGAGGAGCTGCGAGCGCCCCCGGAAGAGATCCTTCAGCGACGCCGCACCGTCGTCGGTCTCGAATCGGTATGCCTTGTCGACGCGGACCCACGGCAGCTCCTGGCGTCGCCGCGCCAGCTCGTCGCCGCGTCGGGTGTGCTCCTTTTCCGCCTCGAGCAGCTCGAGACGGGCCGCGCGCCACTCTTCCCGCGTCCCGGTCCTGTGCTTCGTCATGGTTGCTGCCTCCGTGCCCGTCCGGTGTCCAGCCACCGGCACGAGACACCTCTACCGGCGAATCACGGCGCGGCAGGAGTGACAAGGGTGACGGGATTCCCCCACGCCGCCAGACCCCCCGGTGAACGCCTCTTCCTCCCTCATCGTGCCGAGATCGAGACTCGGTAGGACTCCAGTCGTTCGACCAGCTCCAGCGGCCGACTGAGCGCCGGCGTGTGGCCACTGTCGATCTCATCGGGCGTGAAGCCGAGGCGGTCGAGTACCACCTCGCGGAGCCATGCAGCCGGGAAGAGCCGGTCGTTGCGGCACAGCAGGAAACGCGTCGGCACCTTGGGCCAGGCGGCGAGCGGCCAGGGCTGCTTGCCCGGCCTCTCCGACTGGCGCCGTCCCCGTGCCATCGCCTCCCGCGCCAGGGCTGGCGGGACGTCCTGGTAAAAGACCTCGCTGTCGGTGGCGTCCTTCTGCGACTCGGGCTCGTAGCTCGTGTTCGCGAACATCTCCTCCGCTGATTCGCCCGGCGATGGGACCATGGCTGCGACGAGAACCATGAGCGGCGCCGCGACCTGAGCACAGACGATCGGCGCGACGTACCCGCCGAAGGATTGGGCCACGACGAGGGGATCCGGGCGCTCTCCGATGGCGGTGACGACCGCTCGCGCATATTCGAGCAGGCCGGCGGAATCATCCTCGACCGGGAGATCCATCGAGATCGCCTCGTGCCCGCGCCCGCGGAGCTCCGCCTCGACCAGGTGCCAGTACCAGCCGACGTCGCCGGCGCCGTGAATGAGCGCGTAGGTGGCCATCCCGGACAATCTGCGCACGACGACGCCGCTACGACAGCGGCGAGGCTTACTTGACGCCCTTCGCCGGATCCCAGGCTCCTTGCATCTTGCGGAGCACGATGATCTGTCCGGTGTGGTACGCGTTGTGGGTCGCGATCCGCCCGAGCGTCGGGGCCCACGACTGCAGCGTCTTGTCGTCCGCGGCGGCGACCAGCTTCTCGATCTCCGTCAGGACCCGATCGAGCTCCTTTCGGACCTCGTCCCAGCGAGCCTGGTCGAACGCGTTGAACGTCTCGTCGTTGTTTCCATCGAACTTCGCCGCAGCCACATGCTTGAACTTGGCCAGGTTCTGGGAGTTCCAGAACAACAGGTGATTCGCAAGCTGCCCGATGGAGTGGTCACCCCCCTGTGGCTTCCAGCTCGCCTGGGCCGCGGTGACTCCCTCGAGCGCGGGCTTCACCGGCACGAACCAGTCCTGCTGATCGTGTGTGATCCGGAGCTGCTCGAGCAGGCTGCTCTTCAGGGTGACCGGCTTCGCAGCCCCTTCGGCCGCGAAGGCCGGCAGGGACAGGAACAACAGGACAGCGAGCGCTCTCATCGAAATCCTCCGCGACCCTCATCCGGGGAGGGTCGTCTCCGCGAGACTAGGTCGGAATCCTGCGGGACTCAGTTCAGCCGGCAGCTTGCTCTGCGGCGTTGACTGCGTGGTCCGCAATTTCTGTCAACGGCGCCTGCCCGCGGGCTTGCTGGAGACCACAGGAGGCCGTGGGCCGCGCCTGGACACATCGGGCACGATCGCCCGTTGCTCGGGATTGACACGGTCTCCGGCGCCGTGCTCCCTGCACGGCATGACGAAGCCACTCGAAGGGAAGGTCGCCGTCGTCGCCGGTGCGACGCGCGGAGCGGGGCGCGGCATCGCCGCCGCGCTGGGGGAGGCGGGCGCCACCGTGTACTGCACCGGCCGGAGCAGCCGCTCGGCCGCGATTCCATCGGACTATCCGGGCCGCCGCGAGACCATCGAGGAGACCGCGGAGCTCGTCAGCCGCCTCGGCGGCGCCGGTGTCGCCCGGGTGGTCGACCATCTTCAGCCCGCGCAGGTCAAGGCGCTCGCCGAGGAGCTGCGCAGCGAGCATGGGCACATCGACATCCTGGTGAACGACATCTGGGGCGCCGAGCTGCTCAAGGGAGGGCCTCCCCAGTGGAACAAGCCCATCTGGGAGGTCGACCTCGAGAAGGGGTTGCGCATCCTGCGCCTCGCGATCGACACCCACCTCGTCACGTCGCACCACCTGCTGCCCCTGCTCATCGCGAGGCGCGGCGGCCTCCTCGTCGAGGTCACGGACGGCACGACCGCCTACAACGCGACGCACTACCGCATCTCCGTCTACTACGACCTGGCGAAGGTCGCGGTGAACCGGCTCGCCTTCTCGAAGGGCCATGAGCTCGTGGCCCACGGAGGAACCGCGGTGGCGCTCACGCCGGGCTGGCTGCGGTCGGAGCTGATGCTCGAGGCGTTCGGCGTCCAGGAGGAGAACTGGCGCGACGCCCTGAAGGGCCGCGCTCCGCCCGACTTCGCCCTCTCCGAATCGCCGCGCTACGTCGGACGCGCGGTCGTCGCCCTGGCCTCCGATCCCGAGCGCGCCCGCTGGAACCGGAGCTCCCTCACCAGCGGTCAGCTGGCCAGGGAGTACGGATTCACGGACGTCGATGGCTCCCGCCCGGACGTCTGGAGGTTCATGGAGGAGGTCCGCGAGCGGGGCCTCGACGCTCCTCTCGAGAACTACCGCTGAGTCGCCATCGCGGCCGTTCCCCGCAATGACGAGGGCCGGACGCTGACACCCGTCCGGCCCCGCTCACACCCTGCCGATCACTTCACGTCGAAGCGATCCAGGTTCATCACCTTGTCCCAGGCCGCCACGAAGTCCTTCACGAACTTCTCCTGGGCATCCGAGCTTCCGTACACCTCCGCCAGCGCCCGGAGCACCGAGTGCGAGCCGAAGACGAGATCCGCCCGCGTGCCGGTCCACTTCACGTCGCCCGAATCGCGGTCGCGCCCCTCGAACACGTCCTTCGCATCCGACGTCGGCTTCCACTCCGTGTCCATGTCGAGCAGGTTCACGAAGAAGTCGTTGGTCAGCGCGTCGGTCTTCTTGGTGAAGACGCCGTGCTTGGACGGCCGGGCGTTGGTGTTCAGGACCCGCATGCCGCCCACCAGCACCGTCATCTCGGGTGCGGTCAGCGTCAGCAGCTGCGCCCTGTCGATCAGTAGCTCCTCGGTCGACACCGGTGCCCGCGCCTTCTGGTAGTTCCGGAACCCGTCCGCGAACGGCTCGAGCACCGAGAAGGCCTCGATGTCGGTCTGCTCCTGCGACGCGTCCGTGCGTCCGGGGGTGAAGGGCACCGTCACCTTGATCCCGGCGTTCTTCGCCGCCTGCTCGACGGCCGCGCAACCGCCGAGAACGATCAGGTCGGCGATCGACACCTTCTTGCCGCCCTTCGCCGAACCGTTGAACTCCTTCTGGATGCCCTCGAAGGTCTTGAGCGCCTTCGCCAGCTCCTTGGGCTGGTTGACCTCCCAGTCCTTCTGTGGCGCGAGCCGGAGGCGACCGCCATTGGCACCGCCACGCTTGTCCGAGCCACGGAACGTCGACGCGGCCGCCCACGCGGTGGACACCAGCTGCGAGATCGACAGGCCCGAGCCCAGGATCTCCTTCTTGAGGGCCGCGATGTCCTTGTCGTCGATCAGCTTGTGATCGACCGCGGGCACCGGGTCCTGCCAGAGGAGCTCCTCCTTCGGAACCTCGGGGCCGAGGTAGCGCGCCCGCGGGCCCATGTCGCGGTGGGTGAGCTTGAACCACGCCCGGGCGAAGGCGTCGGCGAACTCATCCGGATTCTCCATGAAGCGCCGGGAGATCCGCTCGTAGGCCGGATCGAACCGGAGCGAGAGATCCGTGGTCAGATAGTTCGGAGCGATCTTCTTCGACTTGTCGTGCGCATCCGGCACCGTGCCCGCACCCGCCCCACCCTTCGGCTTCCACTGATGCGCGCCGGCCGGGCTCTTGGTCAGCTCCCACTCGTAGCCGAACAGCTGCTTGAAGAAGTCATTGCCCCACCTGGTCGGCGTGGTGGTCCAGGTGAGCTCGAGCCCGCTGGTGATCGCGTCACCGGCGTAGCCCGTGCGGAAGCGGTTCCTCCAGCCGATGCCCTGGTCCTCGATGTCCCCGCCCTCGGGATCGGCCCCCACGTGCTCCTTGGGGCCCGCGCCGTGCGTCTTGCCGAAGGTGTGTCCTCCGGCGATCAGCGCGACCGTCTCCTCGTCGTTCATCGCCATGCGGCGGAAGGTCTCGCGGATGTCCCTGGCAGCCTTGACCGGATCGGGATCGCCGTTCGGGCCCTCCGGATTGACGTAGATCAGGCCCATCTGCACGGCGCCGAAGGGGCCCGCGAGCTCCCGGTCTCCCGAGTAGCGCCGGTCCTCCAGCCACTCCGTCTCGAGTCCCCAGTTGACGTCGTTGTCCGGCTCCCACACGTCCTCGCGACCACCCCCGAAGCCGAAGGTCTTGAAGCCCATGGTCTCCAGGGCCACGTTGCCGGCGAGGATCATCAGATCCGACCAGGAGATCTTGCTGCCGTACTTCTGCTTGACCGGCCACAGCAGACGGCGCGCCTTGTCCAGATTGCCGTTGTCCGGCCAGCTGTTGAGCGGGGCGAAGCGCTGCTGGCCCCGGCCGCCGCCACCACGGCCGTCGCCGATCCGGTACGTGCCGGCAGCGTGCCAGGCCATGCGAATCATCAGCGGTCCGTAGTGACCGAAGTCCGCCGGCCACCATGCCTTCGAGTCGGTCATCACCTTCGCGAGGTCCTTCTTCAGACCCGCGTAGTCGATGCTCTTGAACTCCTTTGCGTAGTCGAAGTCCTTCCCCATCGGGTTGGACCTGTTCCCATGGTGGTTCAGGAGATCGACGTGCAGCGCGTTCGGCCACCAGTCCTTGTTGGTTCTTCCGCGACCAGCGACGTGGTCGAACGGGCACTTCCCTTCAGTTGTCATCACGATCCTCCTTGGGGCTGGGCCGAATCCGCGGGGCCCTTCACCGCACGACTCGAAGAACTTGGGGGAGCGGAGATTACTCCGACGCGTGGAGAGATCGAGAGGCCCCGAAGCGCAGGGAGCATGCACATCAGCCCAGTTGATACTCGCGCTCCGCCGCTTCGTGAGTTCGTTGATCAGCCCGCGTCCCGCCGGTGTTTCGCCCCGACCCGCCGGTGCCTCCCCGATCTGTCGGTGCATCGAGCCAGGACGCACGCCGTCCAGGCGACTCCGACGCACGGCGGCACGGGGCTCGTGGATCGACCGCCCCATCGCATGAGCGCGCTCACGCTCCTGGTCTGGCCAGCGCGGCCTCTGTGTCGGTCAGCAACGTCGGCGGTGGCCGAGCTACTGCCAGCGAGTCCCCGCGGCGGGACGGCGATGCGTGCCCCTTCGCGGCGGCCCTCCGGAAAAGACCGCGCCGCGCGCGTGACCGTGGCTGCGCGCGTGGCGCCCGGGCTGCTGACCCACCGGACGTGACGACACGCCGTGACCAGGCTGTCTGGGACCGGGATCGCGCTGGCGGACCGTGTTCGTCTCGACGCTCTCCCGGAACGCGGCGTCGTCTCGCGGGACCCGGCCCTCGGGCACGCGGGCACGGGTGAGCCGTTCGATCGCCTGGAGCAGTGGCGCGTCCTCGGGAGCGACGAAGCTCGAGGCCCGACCGCTCGCTGCTGCCCGTGCGGTCCGGCCGATGCGGTGGACGTAGTCCTCTGGAACGTGCGGCAGGTCGTAGTTCACGACGTGACCGATGTCGGCCACGTCGATCCCGCGCGCCGCGATGTCCGTCGCCACCAGCACGCGGACCCGGCCGCGACGAAAGCTCTCGAGCGCGCGCTGTCGCTGGGCCTGGGAACGGTCCGAGTGGAGCCGGTCGACGGCATGCCCGCCTCGCTCCAGGCTGTGCGCGAGCTTGTCCGCCCGCCGCCGGGTGCGGACGAAGACCAGCGTACTCTCCTCGGAACCGCGGAGGAGTGACTCGAGCAGCGCGCTCTTCTCGGTCTGCCCCACGCGGTAAGCGAGCTGACTCGCCCGCTGAGCCGTGGTGCCGGAACGAGCCACCTCCACCCGGACCGGCGTGCGGAGGTGCTTCCGCGCGAACTCGGCCACCTCGCCGGCCATGGTGGCGGAGAAGAGCAGCGACTGGCGCTTCGCCGGAAGCCGCGCCATCACCCGCCGGAGCTGAGGGGCGAACCCCATGTCCAGCATCCGGTCGGCCTCGTCGAGAACCAGGATCTCGATGTCATCGAGGCGGGCAGTTCCGGACTGGAGGTGATCGACCAGCCTCCCCGGGGTTGCGATCAGGATCGACCGGCGCTCGCGGAGGGCCTGACGCTGAGCCTCGGGGGACACTCCACCGATGACCACCGCGGCGCGCATTCGCGCCTCACGGCCGAGGAGATCGACCGACTGCGCGATCTGGAGCGCCAGCTCGCGGGTGGGCGCGAGCACCAGTGCCCGGGTGCCGGTCTTTCCGGTCAGCCTCTCGAGCACGGGCAGGAGGTACGCCGCAGTCTTTCCAGTCCCGGTGGCGGCGCAGCCGATGACGTCGGACCCCGCCAGGGCCGGAGGGATGGCCTGGGCCTGGATCGGCGTGGGTGAGGAGTACCCGGCCGCGCTCACTGCGCGGAGCGCAGCGGGCGACAGACCGAGGGTATGAAACTCTGGAGCAGAGACTGGCTCTGTTGACACAGCTGTGAACTGCCTTCTGTCGAGCGGGAAGACCGGCCGGACGAGAACACACGCACCAGCACGGCGCGGGAGGTCGCAAGAGGGACCTCCCGCGATGAATGACGTCTAGCAGCGACAGGAGGCGAAAGCCAATCTTTGGAAATTCCTCTGGGATCTCCGGTGCCCGGGTCGCCGCTGCCAGGTGCGGGTCGGTCGGCGGACGACGGATGTCAGTGGGCGGCCGAGGACCCTGGACCCGACGAACCTGCGGGCTCGCCGAGCTTGAAGAACGTCCGGAGGACCTTCACCGGCACGGTCCCGTGGCTGATGAGCTCCTCGTTGAACGCGCGCTGATTGAACTTTCCGCGCGCCTTCACGTCCCGCTCCAGCGCCTCGACCTCGTTCCAGCCCAGGAAGTACTGGCACAGCTGCGTGGAGTCCAGCTTCGCCCGGAGCAGCTTCTTCTCCGCCAGCGCCTTCTCCTGGAACCCGTCCTCTTCCATGAAGCGAAGCGCTTCCTCGTCGGTCATCTCTCCGCGCTGAAGCTTGATGTCGAGGATGGCGTTCGCGGCGACGATCATCCCGTTCCTCGCATCGTTCAATGCGTACCGTGCGCTCTCCTTCCCGCCGAGTCCTTGCTTGATCAACAACTGCGTCCCGTAGACCGCCCACCCCTCGGCAAAGGCTCCGCTCCAGAGGGTGCTCCGGAGCGCGTTTGGACGCTGGCGCGCATACCAGGTCTGCGTGTGGTGACCGGGGTACGCCTCGTGCGCCGAGGTCAAGGTGATCGTGTACCAGTTGTTCGCGCGCATGTAGCTCTCCACCTTCTCGGGTGGCCAGCTGGGATCGACCGGGGCGACGTAGAAGGTGCCGTACCACTTGGCGGACTTGTCCAGCATCCCGGGCGAGAGGTACTCGGCGCCGCCCCCTCCGCGCTTGAACTCGGGCACGGGCTTCACCAGGAGCGTGTCCGCCGGCGGCAGCTTCAGGAGCTTCTTCTGGTTGATGAAGGTGCGGAGGCTCGCGAGCTTGTCCGCGTGTGCCTGGACCAGCTGGTCGGCCGGTGGGTGATTCTTGCCGAGCTCGTCGATCACCCGCCGGATGACCTGGGCCTGAGTGGCGGGCGGCGGGTTCTCCGCCGGCGCCGGGTCCGTCGGCCACAGCTCTGCCGACAGCCCGCGAGCGATCGCGTAGAGATTCTTCCGCTGGGCCACGAAGGACTCCTCCGCCGCCTTCTGCAGCTCGGCCGGGGTCACGTCCGTCTGCAGGGCCAGGGGGAACTTCCTGTCGTAGAGCTCCTTGCCGAGACGCCAGTCACGGGTGGCCTTCGCCGCGGGGAAGGAGGTCATGAACCCCTGGTACCCCTCGAGCGCCTGGACCGCCGCCACGCGCGCCTTCTCCGCCTCCGGGAACTTCGCGGTGAACGCCTTCAGCTCGGTGTTGAAGAAGGCGATCCGCCCGGTGTTGTCCTGGATCGCCTGGGCGAGGCGGATGGGCTCGGGGGTGACCAGCGAGGACTGCTTCATCGACAGGTGGTGCGGAAGCGCCTGGAGCTGGGTCGTCACCCATTCCGCGCGCTGGGCCTCCGGGGCGAACGTCCCGTGGATGAGGTCGCTCAGGCGCGAGGCGACGTATTCCCGTGGATCGTAGAAGGGGAACGAATCCTGAAGCCGCGCGTCCCACGCCCAGTCGCGGATCTCCTCGAGGTACAGCAGCTCGAGCGCGATCCCGTCGGCGAGGATGCGTGCGTCCGCGCGCTGGTCCTTGGATGCCTTCGTGAGATCGACCCCCTTCACCTGCGCGGCCAGCGCGTGCAGCTGCCGGATCCGCTGGGTGATGGCCGGAGGATCGAGGTCCATCATGCGACCGTCCTCCTTGTGCACTCCCATGTACGCGGCGAGGTGGGGGCGGGCGCGGAAGAGACCGTCGAGATACTGCTGGCTCAGGTCCTGGATGGGTGAGGCGGCAGCGAGCGCGGTCGCCAGGAGCGGAACGGTGGAGGCGAGCATGAATCCCGACCCTACACGCCCGGCAACGCCTTGAAAGGCGCTCTGCCGCGGAGTGTCACCCTCGTGGCGGGAGGCCGGAAGCTCACTGCACGCGTTCGAACTGCATCACCCAGTTGGTCTCCCAGGTTCGCCCCGAATCGCGTGACGTTGCCTGCTCCCAGCGGGCGGAGGTGGCCGTGATGTCGCCCCAGATGAACCGGGTCCGGATCTTCGCTCCGTCGACGACGTCGTCCGAATAGAAGGTCCCGGTACCGTTCTCGAACCGGCCGATGACCGGCGGCTCGCCAGGGCCGAGGGGATAGCGCTCGTCGAGCCACCAGATGGCCCACTGGCCGGTCCTTGGATCGAACGAGCGGAGCGCCACCCCCCGTCTGACGCCACTCGCGGTGTGGAAGACGTTGTCCTCGACGTTCGCGAGCCCATCCATGATCTGATGGTTGCTGCTCGTTCCCTCGAACTCGGTCCATTCCTGTCCGCCGTCGGGGAGCCTCTTCAGCGTCCGGTGGTGCACCCGCCAGGTCCCGACCTCGAAGTCGAAGTCCCGGGCACCGGCGACCTTCGTGGCCTCCGCACGCTCGCCGGCCGGGGCCGCCGACCTGCATCCACCAAGAACGGGCACCAGGGCGAGCACCCCGACAGCGACCGCACGGAGAAGGGCCATCGATGGCTTCTCCCAGAGTGTCTGGTCTGGTCACCAGGCCAGCCCGAGGCGAACGGACCAGACCAGACCGCGTCACGAGGTGTCTGACACCTCGATGTCGGACGTGGACGGGGCTGCCGACAGGGACGGAGGGGCATTCCTCGAACACGCTCGGCCCGACGGTCTCGGAACGGCGATGGTGGGTCCGCCTTCAGGGATGTCGCTCTCGCTGCCTCTCTCCGTCGAGCGCCTGGTACGGAACGCGCACCCAGCTGGAACGATGTTCCATCTCGTCCACGGCGTCGCTCGACGGCGGAGGAGTCTGGCGTTGTTGCCGTGACTGCACCGAAGCCGTACAATGTACGGAATGGGCACAAAGTCCGAGGAGCGGGTCGAGTTGAGACTGCCGGCGGGAAGAAAGGCCAAATGGTTGCGAGCCGCCGAGCGGGCAGGCGTCTCGCTTTCGGACTGGGCACGCCGACGACTCGACCAGCACGCCGACGAGGAGCTCGGCATCGAGGAACCGCCTGCTCCGTCGAAGGACGACATCGCCGCCGCGCTGGAGGTCGTTGGCGCTCTCCGTTCCACCGATCTGCGCGCCAAGGTTCATGAGGGGAGGAAGACTCCATGGATCGTGGAGTAGTCGTTAGCGACACTGATGCGTTCATCGATCTCCTCAGCGCCGAGGGCGCACATCGGACCCTCGTGACCCTGCTGAAGTCCGCCCGGCTCGCCACGACGGCGCTCACGGTCTTCGAGATCTGGCGAGGACTCACCTCGGACACGGCACGGGATGCTGCCCGGCGCGCGTTTCGAGGTGTTCGCGTGTACCCGCTGAGCGACACCGCGGCCAGGCGCGCAGCAGAGATCGACCAGCTCCTCAAGCGGGAGCCGATCGGAGAACGCGACACGTTGATCGCGGGCGTGTGCCTTGCAATTCAGCGCCCTTTATTGACGGCAAATGTTCGTCATTTCCGACGAGTGCCGGGTCTCGAGGTGATCGCAGCCCGGTGAGCGCCGAGCGTCGGGCGTGTCATCAGTGCATCGGCGGCTGCGGCCCGGACGCCTCGGGAGCGGTCCCGCCTGCCTGTGAGCGCTGCTGCGGGAACGCCGCCGTCAGGACGTCGTCCGCCGAGTCGGCGAAGAAGAACTGGATCCGCTCCTTCACCTCGGCCGGCACGTCCTCCAGGTCGGCTTCGTTCCGGCGAGGCAGGATGACGCGCTCGATCCGCGCCCGGTAGGCGGCGAGCACCTTCTCCTTCACCCCGCCGATGGGGAGCACCTTCCCCCGCAGCGTGATCTCCCCGGTCATCGCCGTGTCGTTCCGCACCGGCACGCCGCGCGCCGCGGACGCCACCGCGCTCAGCATCGCCACCCCCGCCGACGGACCGTCCTTCGGCACCGCGCCCGCAGGGACGTGGATGTGCACGGTGTTCTTCTGGAACACCTCGGGATCCACCCCGAGCGCCTGCGCGTTGGAGCGGACGAAGGTCACCGCCGCCTGCGCCGACTCGCGCATCACGTCGCCGAGCATCCCGGTCAGCACCGGAGCCCCGCCCTGTCCCGGCACCAGCGCCGCCTCCACGAACAGGATCTCTCCGCCCACCGGCGTCCACGCCAGTCCCGTGGCGACGCCCGGGCGATCGACCCGCTCGGCGACCTCGTTGAAGAACCGCGGTCTGCCCAGGAGCGATGGAACCGTCTCCCCCGTCACCCGCACCGGTCCGGCCTCACCCTCGCCGATCCGCCGCGCCGCCTTGCGCGCCACCGTGGCCATCTCGCGTTCCAGCTGCCGAACGCCCGCCTCGCGCGTGTAGTCGCCGATGATTCGCCGGAGCGCACCGTCGTCGACGTCCAGCTCGGCTTCCTGGAGCCCGTGGGCCCGGATCTGCTTCGGCAAGAGGTACCGCCGTGCGATGTGGAGCTTCTCCGCCTCGGTGTAGCCGGAGAGCTGCACCACCTCCATTCGATCGAGCAGCGGCGGGGAGATCGTCTCCACCGTGTTCGCCGTGCAGATGAAGAGGATCTTCGACAGGTCCACCGGCACGCCCAGGTAGGTGTCGACGAAGGTGTTGTTCTGCGCCGGATCGAGCACCTCCAGCAGCGCCGCCGCCGGATTCCCCTGGAAGCTCACCCCCAGCTTGTCCACCTCGTCGAGCATGAACACCGGGTCCATCGTCTCCGCCCGGCGCAGCGCCTGGATCAGCCGGCCCGGCATCGCCCCCACGTACGTCCGCCGGTGCCCCCGGATCTCGGCCTCGTCGTGCACGCCCCCCAGGCTGATGCGGAGGAACTTCCGCCCCATCGCTCGCGCGATCGACTGGCCGAGCGACGTCTTGCCCACCCCGGGGGGGCCCACGAAGCAGAGGATCGGCTCCCGGCGCGCCTCGTCCTCCGGGGTCTGCGGGAGTGGACCCGCGCTCGCCGCCAGCCCGGCCTCGCCCGTTCCGGCCAGCGCCACCTTCGCGTGCCGCTCCTGACGCAGCTTCCGCACCGAGAGGTAGTCGAGGATGCGCTCCTTGATCTTCTCGAGGTCGTAGTGGTCCTCGTCGAGGATGGCCCGCGCCCGCGGGATGTCGATCGTCCCGCCGCTCTCCTTCCCCCACGGAAGCGACAGCAGCCAGTCCAGGTAGCTCCGCGCGATGCCGAACTCCGGCGACACCGACGGGATCTGCTCCAGCCGCTGCAGCTCGCGCTCCGCCTCGCGCCGGACCTCGGTCGGCAGAGGCGCCTCCTCGATCCGCTTGCGGAGCTCGGCCAGCTCCGAGTCTCCCCCGCCCTCCTCCTCGCCCAGCTCCTTCCGGATGGAGCGCAGCTGCTCGCGCAGCAAGTGCTCGCGCTGCTGCTTCGTCAGCCGCTCCTTCGTCCGGTTCGCCACCTCGTGCTCCAGGCGGCGGACGGACAGCTCGTGCTCGAGCAGCTCGTTCAGCTTCCGGAGCTTCGCCAGCACGGGATCCAGCTCGAGGATCGTCTGTCGCCCCGAGCGAGGCAGGAACGGCGTCGCGGCGATGAGGTAGGTCAGCTGCCGTGGGTCCTGGATGCCCTCCAGCATCGAGAGCACCGGCTCGGGCACCGTCCGCCCGATCTCGGCCAGCTCGCGGAAGAGCGTCCGCACTCGCCGCGCCAGGGCCTCCGTCTCCAGACCGGTGCTCGGCTGGTCCGGCACCTGTTCCGTCTCGGCGATGAAGTACGGCTCCTTCTGCGGGAACCGGCGGATGCGCACCCGCTCCAGACCCTGGAGCACGATGAAGATCGGTCCGTCGGGTCCGCGCTGGAACTGCTGGATGTACGTCGCGCACCCCATCTCGTACAGGGCACCGGGATCCTCCGGCGCCGTGTCTTCCTCGCGCCGGGCCACTGCACACACGACGCGGTGAGTCCGCATCGCGTCCTCCACGACACGGATCGCCCGCTCGTCCTGGACGACCACGGGCGCGACCGACATCGGGAAGATCACGCCTTCTCGAAGCGGGAGTACCGGGAGCAGTGGAGGAATCTGGACCGCCGGACGGGGCGCCTGCGCGTCGTTCGGAGCCTCGGTCGTCACCGCCAGCCCTCCTGCATCTTCGGGATGTGAATCCGCAGCAGCCCGTCCTGGTACTGGACGCGGATGCGATCGAGGTCGATGGTCCCGGCTCGCCACGGGATACGCACCGCAGCGTGAAAGGGGCCGTAGCGCATCTCGGCGCGATGCAGCCGCGCCGCCTCCCCGAGCTGCCGCCAGGGCCGCTCACCCTGAACCACCAGGTGCTCGGGATAGAGGACGACCTCGTACTCGTCGTCGCGCAGGCCGGCGATCTCCAGCGTCACCACCCACTCGGACGCGGTCTCCACCACGTCCGTGGGTGGGCTCCACTCGGGTTGGGCGGTGATCGCCGGAAACGACCAGGCCGCGATCATCCTCGCGGGCAGGACCTCCGAGAACACCCGCTCGTAGTGGATCTCCAATCGCCGCAGGCGCGCCACGATGGACTCCTCGCTCCGAAACGTTCAGCCCCCCGCCAGCCGCATACCGAGCCCGGCGCGTGCAATGCCACGACAGCCGGCGTCCCCGTCCCTGCGTGTCACGGGCACAACACACGCAGCACCTCCCGAAGGGAGACACGCTCGTCCGCTCCGTGTTTCAGCTGCCCGGCCCGCTGCCAAGCGGTTGAATTGCCATGGCTTTCGTGAAAGGTCCGGGCCGTGTCGATCCTCGCCGGTCCGGTCCGTCGCCAGGTCAGAAGCAGGCGACTCCGGCCGGTCCTGGCCGGCTCGACCTCTCGAACGACAGGAGCAGAGCGATGAAGGTGATGGTGATGGTCAAGGCGACGAAGAACTCCGAGGCGGGAAAGATGCCCAGCGAGGAGCTCTTCGCCGACATGGGGAAGTTCAACGAGGAGCTGGTGAAGGCCGGAATCCTGGTGGCCGCTGATGGTCTCAAGCCGAGCAGCAAGGGCAAGCGGGTGCGCTTCTCGTCCGGGAAGCGGACGGTCATCGACGGGCCCTTCACCGAGACCAAGGAGCTCGTCGCCGGCTTCTGGATCTGGCAGGTCAAGTCGCTGGACGAGGCGGTGGAGTGGGTGCGCCGCTGCCCGGACCCGATGCCGGGCGAGGAGTCAGAGATCGAGATCCGGCCGTTCTACGAGGCGGAGGACTTCGGGGCCGAGTTCACCCCCGAGCTTCGCGCCAAGGAAGAGGAGCTGCGCGCTCACCTCGAGGCGCAGGCGAAGTCCAAGAAGTCCTGAGTCGTGACGGGCGGGGCAACGATGAGCGAGCTCGCCACGCGTGGGGCCATCGACGCGGTCTGGCGGATCGAGTCCGCCAGGCTCCTCGGTGGCCTCGTGCGGATGGTCCGCGACGTGGGCCTCGCCGAGGACCTGGCCCAGGAAGCGCTGCTCATCGCGCTCGAGCGGTGGCCGGAAGCTGGCATCCCCGACAACCCGGGGGCGTGGCTCATGGCCACGGCGAAGAACCGCGCCCTGGACCAGCTCCGGAGAAAGCAGATGCTGGATCGCTCGCACTCGGAGATCGCTTCCGATGCGACAGTCAAGCCGCCGGTCCGGCCGGATCTGGAATCGGCGATCGACGAGGACGTCGGTGACGACCTCCTCCGCCTCATCCTCGTCACCTGCCACCCGGTGCTGTCGACCGAAGCGCGGGTGGCGCTCACGCTGCGGCTCCTCGGAGGGCTCACCACCGAGGAGATCGCCCGGGCGTTCCTGCTCCCGGAGCCCACCATCGCCCAGCGCATCGTCCGCGCGAAGCGAACCCTCGCCGAGGCGAAGGTGCCGTTCGAGGTCCCCCGCGGGGAGGACCTCTCCGCGCGGCTCTCCTCGGTCCTCGAGGTCATCTACCTGATCTTCAACGAGGGCTACGCCGCCACGCGTGGCGACGACCTGGTGCGCCACGACCTGTGTGACGACGCGCTCCGGCTGGGGCGCATCCTCGCCGAGCTGGTCCCCCGAGAGGCCGAGGTGCACGGGCTCGTCGCGCTGATGGAGGTGCAGTCCTCCCGGCTGCGCGCCCGGGTGGGGCCGAATGGCGAGGCGATTCGCCTGTTCGACCAGGATCGCTCTCGCTGGGACCAGCTGCTCGTGCGTCGTGGGCTCGCCGCGCTCGCCCGTGCAGAGGCGCTCGCCAGACCGCTCGGCCCGTACACGCTCCAGGCCGCGATCGCCGCGTGTCACGCCCGCGCCCGGACCGCGGAGGAGACCGACTGGAAGCGGATCCTCGCTCTCTACGACGCGCTGGTGGAGATCACCGGCTCACCCGTGGTCGAGCTCAATCGCGCCGTGGCCGTGTCGATGGCCTTCGGTCCCGCCCAGGCACTCGAGCTGGTCGAGGCCCTGAGCAACGAGCCGGCCCTGCGCGAGTACCACCTGCTGCCCAGCGTGCGCGCCGACCTTCTGGAGAAGCTCGGGCGGAAGAAGGAAGCAGGCCTCGAGTTCGAGCGCGCCGCCTCGCTGGCCCAGAACGCGCGGGAGCGGGAGCTCCTCCTCTCACGCGCGCGGGCCTGCGGCCGGAAGATCGACCCGGGCCCCCGAGCCTGAGCGAGGACCTACGGTGGCGGAGGCGGTCGGGCGACGCTTCCCGGCTCTCCCGTCAGCCACGAGAACCGATCGTCCAGCGCAATCCCGAACCGGAAGACGCTGGTCCGCTCGTTGTAGTGAAGCAGCGTCTCGTTGTACCCGAAGAACGCCTGCGCATAGAGGGTGATGCTGGTGAATTGCCATGGGGGCCGGTAGCTCAGCGTGAGCTCGACCGTTCCGCGAGAGCCGACGGTCCCCTTCCGCAACAGCACCCCCAGCGTCAGGTCCTGCCAGTGACGATTGCCGACGAGGAGGTGCCAGCCCACCTGGGTGACCAGCTCGCCGTAGCCCACGTAGTCGACCAGATCGGGGTTATCGCTGCTGACGAACGGCCACCACAGCTTGGGCTGGAGAGTCAGGTAGAACGCGCTTCGCTGACCCCAGTACACGAGGAACCGCGCCGAAACGAAGATCCGGTTCCAGCCCCGTGACGCGTCGCCACCCTGGCCGTTTGATTCGTGCTCCCCACCGAAGCGCACCCACAGGAAGTGGAACTGCCCCGCCTCGGGCAGGCTCCGGAGCGCCGCGACGTCCTTGAGGCCGAAGACGAGAAAGATCTGCGGGTTGTAGTTCGTGTCCTCGAATGGCGAGCTGGCGGCATAGGCTTGCCAGAGAGAGCGCTGGGTATAGGCGATGAACAGCCCGCACGGCCCCTCGTTGGGAACAAGGTCGAACTTGAAGCTGAACTGGAACTTCACCTGGTTCGTCGATGTCTTCTCCTTCGGGATGCCGGTGATGATGTAGTTGTCCTCGTGAGCCGAGAACAGGCGGCTGATGGGCTGTCGCCACTGCTCGGTCGGACTGCAGAACCAGTCCGCGCGAGCCACCAAGGGCCAGCCCGCCAGGAGCCCGACCAGCACCGCTGGCCACACCCGGTTGCAGCAGAGCATGGTTCGGAACACGTGACGCTCGAGCCCGGTTGAACGCCGGGCGAGGATCGGCGCGCGCGCGGCGAGACGGCAACAGCCTCGCGGACGGGATGTCGGACCGCCACCGGACCCGAGACGCCCGTTCGCTGCACCTTCTTGCCTCCCGGGAAGAGTCGGGCGAGAACCGAGCTATCGGTCGAAGACGAGGCTCTCCGTGAAATACAAACTGAAGGTCAACGGGCAGACGCGCACGCTCGAGGCCCCCGAGGACATGCCGCTCCTCTGGGCCCTCCGGGACGGGCTGGACCTGAAGGGCACCAAGTTCGGGTGTGGCATCGCTCAGTGCGGCGCCTGCACCGTGCTGATCGACGGCGAGGCCCGTCGCTCCTGCATCACACCCGTCTCCTCGGTGGGCAAGGCGAGCATCACCACCATCGAGGGCCTCTCCAGGGACGGCAGCCACCCGCTGCAGCGCGCCTGGGAGGAGGTCGACGTCCCCCAGTGCGGCTACTGCCAGGCCGGGCAGATCATGTCTGCCGCGGCGCTGCTGGCGAAGACGCCGAACCCGACCGACGAGGACATCGACGACGCGATGGCCGGGAACATCTGCCGCTGCGCCACCTACCTCCGGATCCGCCGCGCGATTCACCGCGCCGCCGGGCTGAACAAGACGACCGCCTCCGCGACCACCGGGAGCGGCAAATGAGCACCGAGCTCTCGCGACGCACGTTCCTTCGCGCCACGGCCATCGCCGGCGGCGGCGTCCTTCTCTCCAGCTTCTGGGAGCCGCTCGAGGCCGCCACGAAGAAGCCTGCAGCGGCTCCGGTGCTGAACGCCTTCATCCGCATCCAGCCAGACGGCATCGTCGCCATCGCCTCGAAGAACCCGGAGATCGGCCAGGGCGTGAAGACCATGCTCCCGATGCTGATCGCCGACGAGCTCGACGTCGACTGGAAGCAAGTTCGCATCGAGCAGGTCGACTTCGACCCCAAGCTCTACGAGAACCAGTGGTCCGGCGGGAGCCAGGCCGTCCCCAACAACTGGCTCCCGATGCGCCGGGTCGGCGCCGCGGGCCGCGCGATGCTCGTCGCCGCGGCGGCGAAGACCTGGAAGGTTCCGGAGTCCGAGCTCTCGACCTCGAAGGGCAAGGTGCTGCACAAGAAGACCGGCCGCTCCGTCTCCTACGGCCAGCTCGCCGCCACCGCGGCGACGGTGACGCCGCCTGATCTCGCCACCGTCAAGCTCAAGGAACCGTCCGAGTTCACCATCATCGGTACGCCGATCCCGGGCGTGGACAACCGGTCCATCGTCACCGGCAAGCCGCTCTTCGGGATCGACATCACCGTGCCGGGGATGAAGTACGCGACGTATCTCAAATGCCCGGTCTACGGCGGGAAGGTGAAGTCGGCGAACCTCGAGCAGATCCGGAAGATGCCCGGCGTCCGCAAGGCGTTCGTGGTCGAGGGCAGCACCACCAGCAACGAGTTCGGCTCCGGCGTCGCCATCGTCGCGGACAGCTTCTGGCACGCGCTGAGCGCCCGGAAGGCCCTTCAAGTGACCTGGGACGAGGGCGAGACCGCGAAGCAAGGCACGGCGGTGTTCGACGCGCGGGCGGCGGCGCTCTTCAAGGAGCCGCCTCAGCGCTCGATCCGGAAGGACGGAGACGCGAAGGCCGCCCTGGCGAAGGCCGCGAAGGTGGTCACCGCCGAGTACAGCTACCCGTTCCTCTCTCACGCGCAGCTCGAGCCGCAGAACTGCACCGCACACTTCGCCGACGGGAAGATCACCTTCTGGGCCCCGACCCAGACGCCGGAGGACGGACGCGAGCTGGTGGCCAAGGTGATGGGCCTCAAGGAGGACGACATCACCATCCACATCATCCGCTCGGGTGGTGGCTTCGGCCGGCGGCTCAAGAACGACTACATGGCCGAGGCCGGGTGGATCGCCCGTGAAGCCGGCGTTCCGGTGAAGCTCGTCTGGACCCGCGAGGACGACTTCGCTCACGACTTCTACCGGCCGGGTGGCTACCACTCCTTCACCGCGGGCCTGGACGCGTCCGGCAAGCTGCTCGCCTTCCGCAACCACTTCGTCAGCTTCGGGACCGAGAAGGACTTCGCCCCGTCCGCGGCCATCTCGGACCAGGAGTTCCCGGCGCGGTTCGTCCCCGACCTCGCGATCGAGGCCTCGGTGATGCCCCTCGGCGTCCCCACGGGCGCGCTGCGGGCACCGCGGAGCAACGCGCTGTGCTTCGCGTTCCAGAGCTTCCTCGACGAGGTGGCGCACGCCGCGGGAAAGGACCCGCTCGCGTTCCGGCGTGCGCTGCTCGCCGTCACCCCGTTGCCTCCTTCCGCCGTACCTCCGACCCGCAAGCCCAGCCCGCCTCCGACGCCGTTCGACGCGGCGCGGATGAACGGCGTCCTGGACCTGGTCGCGGAGAAGTCGGGCTGGGGGAAGCAGCTGCCCCGCGGGACCGGAATGGGGGTCGCCTTCTACTTCAGTCACCGCGGCCACTTCGCCGAGGTGGCACAGGTCACGGTGAGCAAGAAGGGCGAGCTCACCATCGACAAGGTCTGGGTGGCGGGCGACATCGGCAGCGTCATCATCAATCCCAGCAACGCCGAGAATCAGGCACAGGGCGCGGTGCTCGACGGGATCTCCGAGGCGCTCGGCCAGGAGATGACGTTCGAGAACGGCCGAGCGGTGCAGGCCAACTTCAACGCCTACCCGATGATGCGCATCAACCAGTCCATCCCGGTGGAGATCCACTTCCGCAAGACGGAGTTCCCGCCCACGGGCCTCGGCGAGCCCGCGCTTCCCCCGGCGATCCCGGCGGTGACCAACGCGATCTTCGCCGCGACGGGCAAGCGGATTCGCTCGCTGCCGCTGTCGAAGCACGACCTCTCCTGGAGCTGACGCCGGACCCACGATCAGCGGAAGCGCTCGACCGGACGTGCCGGTCATATGCGGGCGCCGCTCGAGCAACCAAGCCCCGGGCAGGACGTTCACCGCCCGGGAGGTTTCCATGTGGAGAGGTCTCTTCCTCACGCTCGTGGTGTGCGCCGGTTGCGGCGGCACCGTTCCTGCCTCGTCCGAGTCGTTCCTGACCGCGCTCCCCTCCCGGCAGACGCTCGAGGTCACCGCGCCCACCGCCCGTGCGCCGGCGGCGCTCGCGGCGAGCTCGGAATCGGCGCTCGGTGAGACCGCCAGCCTCTACGTGCTCACCCGGCAGATGACTGCCCAGGTGAACGGCATCGTCGGGGGAGCGCTCGACACGCTGGGCGACATCGCCCGGACGCCGCCCGCTGCGATCAGCAACGACTCAGCGGTGTGGGGCCCGTTCACCCAGCCGCTGTCGCCGGTCGCCGCGCGACTCCTCGTCACCCGGGTCGCTCCGGGCTCCCACCGTTTCGTGCTCCAGCTCAGGCCGCGCTCCGGGCAGGATGACGACTTCGAGCCCTTCCTCGAGGGTGCGTCGACCGGCGCGGAGCCGGGCGGGCCCAGCCAGGGGACGCTCTCCCTGGATCTCGCTCTCGCCCACCGCCTCGATCCGGTCGCGAACGCCGTGGAGGGTCACGTCATCGCCGGCTGGACGGTGGTGCCCGCCGGACGTCAGGTCCAGGTCCATCTCGGCGAGGTCCACGTCGGGACGGACCCCACCACCACCGCCGACATCCTCTCCTCGCTGCTCGCCGACGGGTCGGGAAGCCTGATCTTCGACGCCGAGGCCAACCTGGTGGGCGGCCCCGAAGCACTCGAGGTAGGCAAGGTGGGCTCGCGCTGGAATCCGACCGGAGCTGGACGCGCGGACGTCGAGGTCCAGGGCGGCGACGCCGCGGACGGAGGGCAGATCACCGAGTGCTGGGACGCGAGCTTCGTGCGCGTCTATGCCCAGGGCGTCTCACCGGACGGCGGCGCCGGGTCCGAGGGCGACCCGGCAGCGTGCGCGTTCAGCGAACCGCTGCGCTAGCGTGCGCCATGGGCCCGACGCGTGGCATCGGCCGACCTCGAGCAGCAGATGGCTGCGCTCCATCCGGCGAGCTTCGCCTGGGCCCTGGCCTGCACACAGTGGAACGCCGACGACGCCGAGGAGGTTCTCCAGTCCGTGTACCTCTCCATCCTCGAGGGCCGCGCCCGCTTCGACGGCCGCGCGGCGTTCAAGACCTGGCTCTTCGCGGTGGTGCGAAACACGGCCGCCCGCGCGCGACGGCGGCGGTGGCTGGAGGCCCGGGCACCCTGGAGGATGCCCCTGGGGTCGGAAGCCGATCACGCCGACCCGGCGGTTGCCGAGGAGCGAGGAGCGCGGGTCCGGCGCGCGCTGGGGACGCTGCCGGCCCGCCAGCGCGAGGTACTCGACCTGGTGTTCTTCCATGAGATGACCGTGGAGCAGGCCGCGGAGGTCATGGACGTTTCGACGGGAACGGCCCGGACCCACTACCACCGTGGCAAGCTCAGGCTGCTCGAGCTGCTCGGAACGGAGGATCTGCCGTGAAGCCGGGAGACGACGAGGCCCGCCTCCGCGCCGCGATGGCCGAGGCACACCGGCGCGACGCCGGGCAGACGCCACGGTTCGAGACGATGTGGACAGCGGCTCGGCGGGCTCGGTCGGGCCGGCCGGCGTGGCGCTGGGCCGTTCTGTCCACGGCGGTCGCTGCAGCGGCGGTCGGCCTGTGGGTGATCGCGCGGCCGGGCCCTCCGCCCGCTCCCTGGCCCGTCATCAGCACCCGCTGGGTCGGCCCGACCGACTTTCTCCTCGAGACTCCTGACCTGGTCACCCTCCGGTCGCTGCCCCCGATCGATCCCGCGGAGGATCCGTGGACAGCGCGACCGCCGGCTCCCCGAGGCCTTCCATGACGCGCCGCACACTCCGGAACCTGCTCGCGATGCTCGCCCTCGCCGTCGTTCCGCCCGCCGGTGCCCAGGCACCACCCCCACTTCCACCTCCCGCGCCACCGGGCCAGGCGGCCGATCCCATCGGCGGCAAGCTCTTCCCGCCCGAGCTCATCATGACGCATCAGGCGGAGATTGGTCTGGAGGACAAGCAGCGCGAGACCATCCTCAAGGAGCTGGAGAAGGCCCAGGCGCAGTTCCCTCGGCTGCAGTGGCAGCTCCAGGCGGCGAGCCAGCAGCTCTCGAAGCTGCTCGACGAATCTCCGGTCAACGAGGCCAAAGCTCTCGCCCAGGCCGGCGAGGTCATGAAGCTGGAGACGGAGATCAAGCGCGCCCACCTGGGACTACTCATCCGGATCCGGAACACGCTGTCCGACGCGCAACGGAGCAAGCTCCAGGCGCTGCGCCGAGCATCTCCGTAGACCGCGCAGCAACGGCGCCGAGCGAGTGTCGACGCCGCCGCACCTGCGCTGATGTGTTCAGTCGCGTGATTTCGCGCGGTCCTGCGCGGCATCACGGCTGCACTGCGCCCCGCCCGCGTCGTTTCCCGAGGAGGGCGCCATGGAGAGCGAGATTGCTGGGTGGAAGTGGGTTGCGCGGAGCGTCGTCGAGACCGTGGCTCTGCTGGCTATTCTGAGCGTGCTGGGCCCTCTCACCCTGAAGTTGATCGGCTGAGCGATGGAGACCGAGACCGCTGGGTGGATCTTGATTGTGCAGAGAGTCGTGGAGACCGCGGGCCTGTTGCTCGTGCTGAGCGTGCTGGTCCTCTCATCCTGAAGTTGATCGGCTGAACACTTGCCATCTGCGTTGGCGGTCCGGCGGCCTCGTCCACCGAGCCCGACCGCCGCCACCCCGCACGCCCAGGACTCGGGCGTGCCCCCCGGGGAGCGCGGCCCGCCCCACGTTGTCTTCGCATCAACTGTGGTGAGGACCCCGCGCGCGCCTGCGTGAACGCGCTGCTCCCCTCTCCCGCGTGCAGTGAGGTGTGAACTCTGAACCTCACCGCGTGGGGCGAAGTCCGTCTCATCGGCAACGAGCTCGAGTGCTTCGCACGAGACAGAGGAGCCGTACCCGTTCGCTGCAACTCGTTGACAGTTGTCACAGCGCGCGATCATCATGCCGCGCTTTTTCTCTTCAAGATTCGACGCGAGGGGATAGGTGGACAGCGTCGGAGTCAATCCGTCTGTCCCGCCCGGACGGCGCATCGTCCGGGTGGACGAACGAGGCCATCTCGCGCCCTTCAGCGCCGAGCCGCTCGTTGCGAGCGGCGACGCCTGGCCGCACCTCTCGCTCGAGGAATACCACCGAGGACCGGGCGAGGAGAGCGAGGCCACGCTCGTCCAGCACGTGGTCGTGCTCAACGTGGGAGCCGGCTACCGCCGCGAGCTGAGGTGGGGAGAGGACTCCACCGTCCTTCGCTATACCTTTCAGCCGGGCTGGATCACGATCTTCCCCGCAGGGACACGTTTCCGGGTCCGGTGGCTCGATGAGGGCCACGCTCTGGTTGTCGGCGTGGATCCGTCCCTGCTCCGCGAGGTCCACGGCTCGCGCGGTCGCGGGCTGCCCGGGCTCGTGCGGGCGGCCGAGGTGTGGGATCCACTCCTCGCCAACCTGATCCGTGCCTTGCGAGAGGTGCTCAGGCAGCCGCCCGAGTCTCGAGGAGCTTACGGGGCGCCGCTCGGCCGGGCCTTCGCGACGCACCTGCTCGCTCACTATGGGAGCTCGAAGGCGCTCGCCAACAGTGGAAGCCTTCCGCTCAGCCGCCTCCGGCGAATCACCGAGCACATCGACCGGAATCTCGACTCGCCGCTCACCCTGCGGGAGCTGGCCACGCTGACCGGACTGAGCGTCTTTCACTTCGCCCGGACCTTCAAGGAACGCACCGGGCTGTCTCCCCACCAGTACGTGCTGCGCCGGCGGGTGGAGAGGGCGAAGGAGCTCCTCCTCGACTCGCGGGCGAGCCTGGCGGACATCGCGGTGCGGTGCGGCTTCTCCCACCAGTCGCACTTCACCCGCGCCTTCCACCAGCTCTCGGGGATGACGCCCACACGCTGGCGCGAGCGTTCGGGTTGCGTCGAGCACTGACCTCGCTCGAGGTCACCCCGACATCCGTCGACGCGTGCAGCGGTGCGCCGCAGCGCGTCGGCTGATTCCGCAAGATGAGGCCACGGAGAGCAAGAATCTGACAGGCCGTCCGAGCTCCTCCAGCGAGGGTCCGCCGCGCGTTGCGTCGCGACGGAGTCTTCAGTCGCACGGCTGCCCGAAGCCGGCGACGTGGCGCGGACCGTCGGTCGCGCGCTCGCCCACCTGCGAGACCCAGGCGCTCGATCCGCTGGGACAGCAGATCCCTTCTCGCCGAAGCCACAGCACCCGGACGTCTCGCGCGCTCCCGGGAAGGACGGCCACCGGAACCGGCAGCCGTGTCCCCTGTCCGCGCGGCTGCGGATGCCACCGACCCGGGACCAGCTTCCCGTCCTGCCGCGCGAGGACGCGAAAGCGAACGACGACGTAGCGCGCCAGCCCGTTCTCCTGGAGGGTCCCCCGGCCCTGCACCTGAACTCCGAGGTCTCCGCCGCGCTCGACATAGCCGAGGCAGGTGACCAGCAGCCCGGCTTCGGGCGAATCCGTCGCCTCGGGTGGAGGAGCACCGCAGGGAGGAGGAGCTTCCGCGGGGGGCCGGAGCCCGGGGCGTAGCCCATCCGGATCCGTCCCCTCGATGCTCGCCAGCTTCAGCGGACGGAGCTCGGAGCGATCGACACCGCCGGCGATGACGATCCCGTATCGCTCGGACTCGCTCACCGACAGCGGCACCGCGAACTGTCCTCGCCCACATTCGCCGAGCATGCACTCCGCCTGCTCGAACCCGACCTCGTCCAGGCGACCATCACCGATGAACAGTCCACGCTCCCCGAGGGACTTGCGGATACGAGACTGCATCTCCGGGGCAGCGCGGCTCTGGGCGCGCTGGCACTTCTCCGGCCAGATCACCCGGCTCCGCTCCACGACAAAGAGCGGCAGGTCCGCGGCACGTGCCCCATTCACGGCCGCGAGCACACTCAGCGTGGCGAGCAGGACCGAGCGCACGCCCGCGAGTCTACCGCCCGACGCACGTGGGGGCTCCGCACGCTGTCCGGCGTCGAGCACTCTGTCCTCCGGATCAGTGAAGTGGCAGCCTCGAACCATGGCCACCGCCTTCAAGGCCGGCGTCGCGGGATGGGACTACAAGAACTGGAACGGCACCGTGTACCCGGAGCGTCCCGGCCGAGCGTTCGACAAGCTCGAGTACCTCTCGCTGTACCTGCCGCTCTTCGAGATCAACCGGACCTACTACCGCGCGGCCAGCGCGGCCGAGGCGCGCGCGTGGGTCGAGCGTGTCGCCCACCGGAAGGACGTGGTGCTCACCGCGAAGATCCCCGAGCAGTTCGTCGCTCCGGGCAAGAGCTGGACCCGTGAGGACGTGGCGAACGCCCGCGAGGGTCTCGACGTGATGAACGAGTCCGGCCGGCTCGGCGCGGCGGTCCTCCAGTTCGCCTACAGCTTCAAGCGCATCCGGCGGGACCACACCATCGACGAGGACGCGCTGAGGTGGCTCCTCAAGGCGGCGGCTGCCTTCCACGGCCTCCCGGTGTTCGTCGAGTTCCGGCACGACAGCTGGGACGCTCCCGAGGTCCTGGCCGAGCTGCGGGAAAGGCAGATCGGCTGGGTCAACGTGGATCAGCCGCACCTCCCCAAGGACTCGCTCCGGCTACGGCCGTACGCAACCACCTCCACCGGCTACATCCGGATGCACGGCCGCAACTACCAGACGTGGATGCGCTTCTTCGGCCGCGGCTCGAAGAAGACCGCGGAGAACGTCGAGAAGCGGCAGAAGAAGACCCCCGAGCAGCGGCGCGCCGAGGAGGACCAGAAGAACGCCCGCTTCGACTACCTCTACACGCGTCACGAGCTCGAGGACATCGCGCGGACGGCCCGGGAGATCGCCCGCGACCCGGAGGTCCGGGAAGTCTACGCGGTCAACAACAACCACAACTTCGGGAAGGCGCCGACGAACGCGCTGATGCTCGAGTCCATGCTCACCGGTGAGGACGTCCCGGCCCCACCCGATCTCTTCGAGCACTACTCGACGGTGCTCGAAGGCTTCGCTCACCCGGTGCTCGCGTCGGAGCTGCGCGGCGACGGCGAGGGCACTCCGGCAGAGTCGAAGGAGACCGCCGATCGACCGGGCCCGGGACCAGCCGAGCGCGGCTGAACACGAGGGTCAGTCCCTCCGTGATCGCCGCTCGACCCGCCGGTACATGGGTGGTCTCGAGTCGGTCCGCTCGATGACCCGCCGTGCCTCCAGATCGAGCTTCACCGTCTCGCCGTACCAGTGCGGGTTGCCGTCGAACCGTTTCCGGAGGCGCGCGTCCACCCGGGCCATCAGCTCGGTGTGAGTCACCTCGCCACGCTCCAGCACCTCGAGGATCGCCGCGCGGACCTGGTCGTACTTCTCCCGGCTGATGCTCCGGCCGCTCTTCCGCTTCGGGTGCCTCGTCTGGATCTTCAAGATCATCGGGCCACCTTCTTCACCGTTTCCCAGGTCCGGGTCGTGACATCCCGGCCGAAGGTCTTCTCGATCAGGATCATGAACACCGGTCCCTTCGGGCTCCGGACATAGATGGTGAAGACCTCACGTCCGCGAACGTCGAGGATCCGCGCACCGTCCTGGGCGGGAAGCTGGGGTGGAGCCTTCACCGGCGCCTCGCGGAGGAAGGTCACGATGCACTTGGAGCCCGGTGGCAGACGGTGCTTCGCGAAGGGATCCGCCGCCAGGAGCGCCTGGAGCTCCTCGATCGACCGGATGATGGTGGGAAACGTCCGGCCGAGGCGCTTCTGCATCGCGGCCTCGGCCTTCCGCTCCAGGGCCGCGTCGGTCGTCTCCCGGGCGGTGAACACCACGTTGCCGCTCCCGAGCACGGTCTTGACCTCGGTGAAACCGGCCTCCTCGAAGGCGCGCTTCAGCTCCGGCATCTTCGCGTTCATCGGGCTCACGCCCCGGAGGAAGGCCGCGTAGCGCCGCATCGTCGTCTATCCCGCGCCGTGGAACACTGCTTCGACGTTGTGCCCGTCCGGATCGAGCACGAAGGCCCCGTAGTAGCCGGCGTGGTAGTGCGGCCTGGGTCCCGGCGGTCCATTGTCGCGTCCCCCGCTACCGAGCGCGGCCTGGTAGAACGCGTCCACCTCGGCGCGGGACGCGGCACGGAACCCGACGTGAACCCGTGGCGTCTCCGGCGTGCCCTGCGCGACCCAGAAGTCCGGCTTCGGGGGTACTCCGTAGCCGAGGACCACGATTCCACCAGTATGCTCGGTGGGGATCTCCATGAGCACCCGGTAGCCGAGTGGCGCCAGCGCTGTCTCGTAGAACCGGCGGCTCGCCACGGGGTCGCTGACTTTCAGCCCGGTGTGGTCGATCATGCGGCGAGGCACTAGCACAGGCTCCGGGGTCGCTCCCATGGTCCGGGTCTACGAGGGACGCTGTCACTGCGGCGCGGTCCGCTTCCGGTTCCGGAGCGAGGAGATCACCCGCGGAATCCGCTGCAACTGCTCGATCTGCATCCGCCGCGGAGCGGTGATGTCCCCGGCCTACGTCCTGCCGCCGGACATCGAGCTCCTCGAGGGGGAGGACGCACTCGAGGTGTACCGGTTCGGCGACCGGATGGTGAACCACTTCTTCTGCCGAACCTGCGGGATTCACCCCTTCAACGAGATCATCGGAAAGCCGGGCCACCGCCGCTTCAACCTGGGCTGCATCGAGGACATCGACCTTCTGGCGCTGGAGGTCGATCTGATCGACGGGCGGGCCTTCTAGGGCCGCCCTCCAAGTCCGCGAACTCAGGGCCGGCGGCTGCCATGCAGATCCAAACACAAAGTTTATGGTGACAACATAGAGGTCTCGTTAAGCAGGCGGCCCATGACCGGTCTACTGCTCCTCGTGCTGGCGCAGGGCGCCGCCGCCGAGACGCCGCTGCTGGCGTCCTCCACCGGCCCGTCGCTCACCCTGGTCGAGGCCCGGAGGCGCGCCCTCGAGGGCAATCCCGAGCTGAAGGTTCTCCAGGCCCGGCTCGACCAGGCCCATGAGCTCTCGCACAAGGCGTGGTCCGGGTACCTGCCGCAGATCACCGCCGGGGCCAGCTGGCAGCGGAACAACGTCGGCTCGTCGCTCGCCTTTCCCTACGGAGCGCGTTACCCGGTGCGCGACATCGGGACCGGCGGGACGCCTCAGCTCGTCGCCGAGCCTCCGACCGTCGACGTGGTCCTCCAGCAGCGGGACGCGCTCGGCACGACAGTGAAGGGAACCCAGGCCATCATCGCCCCCTCGCTCTGGGCCTCCATCGACGCGGCCTACCTGACGGAGCGCGCCGCCGAGCTGAACACCGAGAACGCTCGCCGGGAGATCCTTCTCGCCGTCGCCCAGCAGTACCTGGGAGCGGTGGGGCTCAAGGAGGCCATCGCCGTCCGCGAGGCGCAGCTGCGGACCGAGGAGCAGCGGGAGAAGGACACCCAGGTCCAGTTCGATGCCGGTACGGTGAACAAGATCACCCTGCTCCGGGCGCAGATCGACCGGGTGCAGGCCGAGCAGGACCTCCGCCGCGCGCGCTACGCCTACGCCAGCGCGAAGAGCGCCCTGGCGGCGCTGCTCGATCGCACGCCCGACTTCGAGGTCGCGGCCCCACCCGACCCCGCCATCCCGACCGACCTCGGTCTCCTGGAGGACCAGGCCCCGGGCCGGAGGCTCGACGTGCTCGGTGCGCGGAAGAGCGTGGAAGCCGCCCGCGCCGGCGAGAACGTCTACGTCCTCAGCTACCTGCCCAGCGTCGGCTTCAACGGGGCGTACACCTACGCCAACACCACCGGGTTCACCGGCCGGAACGACAGCTGGTACTTCGGGTTCGGGGCGACCTGGACGCTCTTCGACGGCGGGCTGCGCGAGGCCAACCTCCGGGACGCCTCGGCGAGGAAGCGGGAGGCCGAGGCCGCCGCTCGCGGCGCCGAGGTGCGAGCGAAGGACGAGGTCCGCCGGGCCCTCAACGACCTCGAGTCCGCCCAGGCCAACCGGACCAAGGCGGAAGAGCAGCTCCGGCTCGCGCGGGAGAATGGCTCCCTGGTGCGCACCAACTTCGAGGCCGGGGTGGCCACCTACCTCGAGCAGTCGGACGCCATCACCGCGGTGCTCAACGCCTCGCTGCAGCTGATCAACGAGCGGCTCAACGCCCAGCTCGCCGTGCTCCGCCTCGAGCGGGCGGCCGGTCTCGACGACAGCACTCCCTGATTCATCGGTTTTCTCGAACCGTTTCGACGTTCTTTCGCTGACCCCCTTCGCGAGCACGCGGAGCTCCTCGTCCTCGCTCACCTGGGCCGGTTCCGCTCCGAGCTCACCCAGGTCAGCGTGGTGCTCGGGCGGCGCACCGGCGTGAGCCGGCCCACGGAGGTCCGCTGCGAGATCACCGCGACCGGACCCCACCTTCCGGGCACCACCGTCGACCACCGGGGCCTCAGCGCGTTCCCCGCGATCTCCCTGGCGATCCAGCGGGCCGCGCGCGCCGTGCGCCATGACCTCGGGCGCCGTGGACGCCGGCGCAGGCGCTGGGACTGAGCAGCGCCCGGCATGCTTGCCCCGCGGCAGCGCTCACGGAGTGCCGTGCCGCTCCGCCGCGTGCTCCCGCAGCGAGGTGAGGAGGTCGCCCCACCACATCCCGGTCATCCGGATGAACTCGGGCACCTCGTGACCATGACGAACCGGATGGTCCGGACGGAGGCTCGCCCAGCCGCGGTGGGTCACGGTGACGGTGGTCCCGCCCGAGCTCGGAGTGAACGCCACCTCGACCTCGGTGCGCTCGCCCGGCGCGAACGCGACCCCGCGCCACTCGAAGACCAGCCGCGACGGCGGGTCCCAGACCTTCACCGTCCCGGTCTCGAAGACCCGGGTGGCCCCTCCGGTCTCGAACGACTCGTAGAGGCGGCCGCCCGGCTTCGGCTCGAGGTGGATGAAGCCACGGTTGCCGCCGGCCACGCGGTACTTGAGCCCGCGCCGCCACCACTGGTCGATCTCCTCGGTGAAGACGCGGAACGCCACCTCGGGCGGGACGGCCACCGCGACCGTCGCCCGTGCCTGGTCTCCGGGTCGGACGGCGGTCATCGTCGCCGGCTCCGGTGGACGGCCTCGGCGTGCACCTTGAATGACTCCAGCTGTTCGCCCCACATCGCCTCGACATCCTCCACCCACGCCCGGAGGCGAGCCAGTGGCTCGGTGCGAAGCTGGATGAGGCGGGCACGGGCGTCGTCCTCCAGCGCCTCCTGGGCGATGAGGCCCGCGCGGCGAAGCACCCGGAGGTGCCGGCTCATCGCCGGGCGGCTCATCGACAGCGCCTCGGCCACCTCGCTGGGGCGCTGAGGCTTCTTCCGGAGGCGTTCGACGATGGCGCGCCGGGTGGGATCGGCCAGCGCCGCGAGCGTCCGGTCGAGATCAGCGACCACGCGGCGCGGCGTCCCGGACTCGCTGGATGAACCACCAGTGGTGCCCCTCGGGGTCCTCCACCCGATAGGTCCGATCGGCCCAGTAGTCGTCGCCGTAGTCGGTGGTGGTCGGCTCCTCGTGAACCGTTCCTCCGGCGGCCCGTGCCCGGTTGCAGTGGGCATCCGCGTCGTCCACGAAGATCGCCAGCATCTGGGTGTTGGTTCCGCCCACCGCACGCGGGCTGCGCGTCGGCAGCGGCTTCTTCCGGTCGGAGCTCCCACCGGACTGGCTCACCATCACCAGCCCTTCTCCGAAACGGAGCTCGGAGTGCTCGATCCGTCCGCCCTCGCCCTCGATCTTCAGCTGCACCTCGAAGCCGAAGGCCCGGCACAGCCAGTCGATGGCCTTGCTCGCATCGTCGTAGAACACCGCGGGGCAGACTCGCGCCCAGTTCTCGGGTGGCTTCTTCATCGGTCGTCCTCCATCGAGGTTGCCTGTCCGAGCAATGATTAACCCTACAAGCAACTACTTTCAAGCCCCCCTCCCCTTCACCAGAGGCCCGGTTCACCTCCTGCGTGTCGCCGCTCGCTCCGTCTCGGCCAGGAACCGCTCCGCGCTGCTCGCCTCCTCGCCGAACACCCCTACCAGCCAGTCCACCCAGACCCGGACCCGCGCGGGCGGGACCCGGGTGGCGGGATAGAGGACGTGGGTGGGGAGCGGCTCGGGCCGCCATCCGGGCATCAGGACTCGCAGCTCTCCTCGGCGGATGCGTTCACGGGTTCCCGGGGAGAGCGGCGTCTGGACGATGCCCAGCCCCGCGGCGGCGAGCGCGGTGAAGGTGCCGGCATCGTTGGCGGCGACCACGTGCCGGGGGCGAAGCGTGACCGGCGGCCCACCATCAGGGGGCGTCCAGTCCACCTCGAACACCCGGCCCGTCCGGGGTGAGAAGAAGCTCACGAAGATGTGCTCGCCGAGTCCGTGCGGGCTGGAGGGCGTTCCGTTCCGCCGGAGGTAGGCGGGTGCCGCGCAGGTGACGACGGGAATGTCGGGGAGACGGCGCCCCACCAGCGTCTCGTCGTGGACGTCGCCCCCGCGCACCACGCAGTCCACGCCCTCGGCGACGAGGTCCACCGGGCGGTCGGTGGAGCCGAGCTCGAGGACGATGTCCGGGTGGCGCTCGAGGAACTTCGGGAGCACCGGGGCGAGGATCTCCCGTCCCACCGTGGAAGGCACGTCCACCCGGAGCCGGCCTCGCGCGCTCGCCGCGGCCGCGCCGAGCCCCGCCTCGAGCTCGCGGAGCTCCCGCATCAGCCGCCGCACCTCCTCGTAGTAGAGCGTCCCATCTCCCGTGGGCGAGACCCGCCGCGTCGTCCGCTGCAGCAGGCGGACACCGAGGTGCGCCTCGAGCTGCTGGATCTCCGTCGTCGCCCGCGTGCGCGAGAGCCGGAGCGAGGACGCCGCGGCGGTGAACGAGCCGGTCTCGACCACCCGGACGAAGAGCTCCATGGCACGGATGCGGTCCATTGTTCCTTCCTACGGAAGATTGGGTTTCTCGGCGCGGAGATTATCCGCCGACGGACGAACAATACATCTCGCGCCGAGCACGGAGCTCACCCCAGGAGAACCACCATGCGCAGCGCTCTGAAGACTCGAACCCTCGGCCGGACCGGTCCGACCGTCTCCGCGATCGGCCTCGGCGCGATGGGAATGTCCGATTTCTACGGCCCGGCGGATCGCGAGGAGAGCATCGCCACGTTGAAGACCGCGCTCGATGCGGGCATCACCCTCGTCGACACCGGCGACTTCTACGGCTCCGGCCACAACGAGCTGCTCGTGGCCGAGGCGCTCCGCGGCCGGCGGCGCGACGACGTGGTGATCTCGGTGAAGTTCGGCGCGCTCCGGGACCTGGAAGGCAACTTCACCGGGGTCGATCTGCGACCGGTGGCGATCCGGAACTTCCTCGCCTACTCGCTGAAGCGGCTGGACACCGACCACATCGACATCTACCGGCCAGCGCGCATGCCGCCGGGGACGAACGTGGAGGAGGTCATCGGGACGCTGGCCGATCTGGTGAAGGCCGGGCACATCCGCCACATCGGTCTGTCGGAGATCGGAGCGGCGACCCTCCGGCGCGCCGCGGCCGTGCACCCGATCGTCGATCTGCAGATCGAGTACTCACTCGCCTCTCGCGACATCGAGCCGGAGATCCTGCCCACCGCGCGCGAGCTGGGCATCGGGATCACCGCCTACGGCGTGCTCTCGCGAGGGCTGCTGTCGGGGCACTGGACGCAGGAGCGCAGAATCGGCGCCCGCGACTTCCGGACCCACAGCCCTCGGTTCCAGGGCGCAAATCTGAAGGAGAATCTGAAGCTGGTCGAGGCACTGTCGACGGTCGCCAGGCGCAAGGGCATCACCACTTCACAGGCGGCCATTGCCTGGGTTCTCTCCCGGGGCAACGACATCGTGCCCCTGGTCGGTGCCCGCACCCGCGAGCGGCTCGCGGAGTCGCTCGGGGCGCTGGAGATCTCGCTCACCGCGGCGGACCTCGAGGAGCTCGCCCGGGCCATTCCCGCCGACGCGGTGGCGGGTGCTCGTTACCCCGAGCACTCGCTGCCGGATCTGGACCGCGAGCGAGCACACCGCTGAACGGACCGCAACAGCGGCTCCTTCCCCGGTCAGAGATACCGCGTCACCGCAGGCGACGTTTCCCATCGGTCGTGGCGACCATCCTCGTACGCGATGGGGAGCCCCGCGAGCTCCTCGGGGTCGAGGTCGTCGAGGCAGGCGACGTTCACCGCGTGGAACGGACCTCCCAGTGCCGGGTGCGCGCCGGTGCCGAAGGTCTTCACCCCGCAGTGCCGGCAGAAGTGGTGGGTGATCTGCTCCCGTCCGAAGCGGTACTGCGCGAGGGCCTCTCGCCCCGACAGGACCCGGAAGACCGCCGAGGGAATCACCGCCTTCCAGAACCGCGACTTCGTGCACACCGAGCAGTTGCAGCGGCTCGTCCCGCGGCTCCAGTCGATCGCGCAGGCGAAGCGAACCGCTCCGCAATGACAGCTTCCCAGGTGCTCTCTGGTCGCCATTCGTTCTCCTCTGACAGCGGCTATCCGGCCTTCTGAACGTGCGCCGGGTTCATCCAGAACACTTCCCAGTGGTGCCCGTCCGGATCGAGGAAGCTCCAGCCGTACATGAAGCCGTGGTCCAGCGGGTCGGAGGCGTGCCTGCCCCCGGTGGTCACGGCCTTCTTCACCAGCTGGTCCACCTCGGCCCGGCTGTCCACCGCGATGGCGAACAGCCCCTCGTTGTGGGTGCGGGTGTCGCAGATCTGCTTCTTGCTGAACTCGCGAAACTTCGGCTCGGTGAGGAGCATGAAGTAGCCGTCGTCGCTGAGCACCATGCAGGCCGCAGTGTCGTCGGTGAACTGCGGGTTGAAGCCGAACCCAAGGCCCTCGAAGAAGGTCATCGAGGCCTTCAGGTCCTTGACCGGGATGTTCACGAAGAGCTTGCGGGGATTCTTCACGGGCATACCGTGTCTCCTCTTCTTTCGGCTTGTGCAGCACAGACACCCCGGGTGCCCAGAACTCATCGGTTCGCCTGACCGGGGGCCGTCCGGTCGAGCCAGCGGCGAATGCTTGCAACTCAGCTTCCGCGACCCCACCTCGGCGCATGGAGCCTGAACCGACCGAACACGACCCGCTCCCGAAGCCGTTTCCGGGCACACGGACGCGCCACGAGGAGGCCGAGGAGTCGGAGCTCGGTCCCGACATCCGCACTCGCGACGAGAAGGAGATCGAGAACGAGGAGCAGAAGGAGACCGCGCCTCTTCAGACGGAGGACGACGCGGCGCCTTGAGGAAGTTCCCGACAGTGTCGAGGCGCGTGATCGGTCCGAGGACGGTTGCGATCGCGATCTGCCGAGGTTGCTCCTCCCCCCGGCGGTGCGAGCGCACGAGACGCTATAGCGACAACCTGAACGGTGTGTCCGAGCTCGCGCCTCGTAACCACTCGGAGGCTGGTTGAGCAATCTCACGACCAGTTCGAGTTCTTGATTTAGCCTCTCTGGCCTGGACCCCCTCGGCCTTCCCGGGGCCTCGGACGATCAGCCGGCCAACGGACGCTGTTCTCCCCGGACGAATCGCGTCAACCGGCGAGCGCTCGAGGATCGAGGCCAGGCGGATGGCGGCTTCGCGCCGGCGCTCCGCCCGCCCGCGTCACCCAGGAGCCAGGAGCCAAGGGCTCAGAAGCCCAGGACCTCAGAGCTCAGGTTCAGGAGCTGAAGAGCCCAGGAGCTGTTCGCGACGGACCGGCGTCACGCCGGAAGCGTGAGCGGCAGCCCGAAGCGCGGGAAGAGCTTTTCGGTGTCGAGGAAGGTGTTGATCCCCGTCACCCTGCCGCGGCCGAGCTCCAGCACCACCAGCCCCCAGGCGTGGAAGCCCTTCCCGGGTCCGCTGTTCCGGAACTGGCCGAAGGTCGGAGCGCCGTTCGCCGTCGCAGTGGTGGGCAGCATCCGCGATGCTCGGCAGCCGATCCCACGCCCGAGCATCCAGTCGCGCACGGCATCAGGGCCGCGCAGCCAGATCGCGTACGGCGGCATGGACATGACCACGTCCTGGTGGAGGAGCCGGGTGAGCGCATCCATGTCGTAACGCTCGAAGGCCTCGACGTAGCGGTGGACCAGCTCGGCGTCGTCCGCGCCCGCCGCCACCACCTCCTCCTGGAGCTGCCGGGCCTCGAGCGTCGCACGGGCGCGCTGGACGGCGCTGTTCACCGCCGGCACCGACATGTCGAGGGTCGCCGCGACCTCGGCGGCGGAGCAGCCCAGCACCTCCATCAGGAGCAGCGCGGCACGCTGACGCGCGGGCAGATTCTGGAGCGCCGCCATGAAGGCCAGTCGGATGCTCTGGCGCAGGATGGCCAGCTCGGCGGGATCGGCGTCCGCGGGCAGCACCTCCGAGGCGGGGATGGGCTCGATGAACTCCGCGGCGGGAAGCGTGCGCAGCTCGTCGTGCACGGTCCCGACCGGGCCCAGCTCCATCGGGCGAACACGGCGAGTGCGGTCCGCCAGCGCGTCGAGGCAGACGCGGGTGGCGATGCTGTAGAGCCAGGTCTTCAGGGACGAGCGCTGCTCGAAGCGGTCGAGGTTCCGCCAGGCACGGACGTAGGTCTCCTGCACGGCGTCGTCCGCCTCGTCCGGCGAGCCGAGCATCCGGTAGCAGTGTCCGGTGAGCGCCGTCCGGTGCTTCTCCAGCTGCGTGCTGTCGAGGGTGGTCGGTTCCGGCATGGGCCGACCAGTGTAACGGCGCTTGTAGACCTCGACACGCTCCGCAGGCAGGGACGGTTGTCAGGCAGCGAGCAGCCTGCGGCGCAGCGCCACGAGAAGTCCCGCCCCGAGCAGGAAGGCGAGCACCGAGGTGGGCCGGTATTGCGCGAATCTCCGCGTTCTGGCCCCCAGCGCGCTCCGCCGCGGTGCCTCCTCGAACAGCGCCACCATCCCTCGCTGGAAGTGAACCAGGTCCAGCGGCGAGCGACTGGAGACCCAGTTGCCGTCCCGAACCAGCGGCTCGTCGAGCCAGGTTCCACCGGCGTTGCGGATGTCGTCCTGGATGCCCGGCCACGCGGCCAGCTTCCGGTCCCGCACCAGCCCCGCCGAGACCAGCACCCACGGGCCATGACAGAGCGTGGCGATGGGCTTTCCCGCGACGTCGAAGGCGGTGACCAGCATCTTCGCCTTCTCGCTCTGGCGGAGGAGATCCGGATTGACGAACCCCCCGGGGATGAGCAGCGCGTCGTAGTCCGATGCGCTGACGTCGTGAACCGTGCGGTTCACCCGGAGCTTGATGCCCGGGTTCAGGAAGTTGATCCCCCGGATACCGCCGCGGTGGAGAGAGACCACGTCCACCCGTGCGCCGTGGCGGAGAAGCTCCTTCAACGGCCGGGTCACCTCGACCTGCTCGAAGCCATCCGCGGCCAGTACCGCCACCCTGAGCCCCTCGAGTCGCTTGCGTTCCATGCACTCCCCGGTGTGCACGCCGCGAGCCCGGCGCAAGCCTTGCCGGGATGCGAAGCTCGTCCCGGGCTGTTTCAGGGGAACCACGATGCAGGTGCCCGGGGCCATGCTGGTGCAGCAGCTGCGGACGCTCGGTGTGACGCCGGGCCAGGTCCTGCTGGTGCATGCCTCGTACCGAGCCCTCCGGCCGGTGGAAGGCGGCCCGCGCGGGGCGATCGAGGCGCTGCTGGAGGCGCTCGGCCCGTCGGGCACGCTGGTGATGCCCTCGTGGACCGGTCGTGACGACCTCCCCTTCGATCCCTGGACCACGCCTTCGTCGGCGGACCTGGGTGCGCTCGCCGAGACGTTCTGGCGCATGCCCGGGGTGAGGCGCAGCGCGCACCCGTTCGCCTTCGCCGCGCGCGGGCCGCGGGCCGAGGAGGTGGTCGTCGGACCGCTCCCTCTCCCGCCCCATGCACCGGGTAGCCCGGTCGATCGGGTTCAGGCGCTGGACGGGCGAGTGCTCCTCCTCGGCGTGGGGCACGACGCGAACACCACCCTGCACCTCGCCGAGCTGATGGCCGGCGTTCCCTACGGGGTGACGAACGCGATCACCGTGGTGCAGGACGGCGTCCCGGTGCGGCTCGACTACAAGGAGAACGACCACTGCTGCCGGCGCTTCGCGCTGGCCGACGCGTGGCTTCGGGCCGCGGGCCTCCAGTCCGAGGGAAGGATCGGAAACGCACCTTCCCGGCTCTTCCGGAGCCGCGATGTCCTGCGGCTGGCCGTCGAGCACCTCCGACGTGAGCCCCTCCTCTTCCTCCACGCCGCCGGCGAGGGCTGCGCGGACTGCGACGAGGCCCGGGCCAGCCTCTAGATGCCTTCCAGCACCCGCTGCAGGCTCTCCACCCCCGCGCGGATCGCCGCAGGGCGGATCGCCCCGAAGCCAAAGACCAGCCCACCTCGCCCACCGCGGGTGAGCCGGTAGTCCGAGAGCGGCGCGACCTCGATGCCTGCGCGCGCCGCGCGGTCGCGTACCGCCACGTCCGACACTCCTCGGGGGAGCATCGCGCAGAGCTGCATGCCGGTGTCGCAGGGTCGAGGCTGCAGCACGCCCGAGCACTGTGTCCTCAGCCCGTCGAGCAGCGCCTCGGCCCGCTCGCGGTAGACGCCCCGCATGCGTCGCAGGTGCCGGGCGAAGTGACCCTCGTCCATGAAGGTGGCCAGCGCCGCCTGCTCCAGGGCCGAGGCCGGAGCGGGGAGCGAGGCCCGCGCCGCGCCGAACACGTCGACCAGGGCCGGGGGCACCACCACGTAGCCGAGCCTGAGGCCGGGGAACATGGTCTTGCTGAAGGTGCCGACGTAGAGCACCCGGCCGGCGTCGTCGAGCCCCTGCAGCGCCGTGAGCGGACGGCCTCGATGACGGAACTCGCTGTCGTAGTCGTCCTCGAGGATCATCGCCCGCTCGGCCGCCGCCCAGCGCAGCAGCGCCATCCGCCGGCCCAGCGAGAGCGTCACGCCCAGCGGGTACTGATGCGACGGCGCGAGGATGACCAGCCGCGCGCGCGGTGCCCGGCGGACACCCACCTCGACGTCCAGCCCCTCGTCGTCCACGGGGACGGGAACCGCACGAGCCGCGGCGCCGATGACTGCCCGGCGTGCTCCGAGGTAACCGGGATCCTCGAGCCAGACCGGCTCGCCCGGGTCGACCACCAGTCGCAGCACCTCCTCGAATGCCTGCTGCGTCCCGGCGGTGACGAAGACCTGCTCGGGAGTGCACCGCGCTCCTCGCGCCGCCACGACGTGGTCGGAGATTGCCCGGCGCAGACCGGGATGCCCCATCGGATCTCCGCCCTCGAGCAGCCGGGCGCTGGCGCGAGACTGCGCCCGGGCCACCAGGCGTGACCAGAGCGCGATGGGGAACAGGTCGAGCGCGGGGAGCCCCGGACGGAAAGCACGGGGCGCGGCCGCGAGGCGAGGGGCTCCGGTCCCGAGGCCCGCCAGCGCACGGGCGGCGACCGACAGTCGCGGTGGGGACGAGGTCACCCGCGTTGCCCGCTCCGGAGCAGGGGCGAATCCCGCCTCCGGCAGCTCGGGCGCGACGCGCACTCCGGAGCGCGGGGCGGCGACGAGGTACCCCTCGGCCTGCAGCGCGTCGAGCGCCAGGAGCACGGTCGTGCGAGCCACGCCCAGCTCGGCGGCGAGCGTCCGCGAGGAGGGCAGCTGCGTCCCGGGCCGCACCGCTCCGGCCAGGATGCGCGCCCGCAGCGCCTGGTCGATCTGCGCGTGCAGCGGCGCCGACGTCTTCCGGTCCACCCGCAGCAACAGGCTGGCGAGGGCGCGTTTCTGGTCTGCTCCGACGGTTCTCATCTGGTCTGGAGAAGAATACCAGGGGGCCTGCAGGGTGACGGGGATGGTTCCCTGCAACGTCGTCGAGCTCCGGCAGTACACACTCCACCCTGGCCAGCGCGGCACCCTGGTCTCCCTGTTCGAGCGGGCCTTCATCGAGCCCCAGGAGGCGGTGGGCATCCGCGTGCTCGGGCAGTTCGAGGACCTGGACCGGCCGGACCGCTTCGTCTGGTTCCGCGGCTTCGCCGACATGGCCGCCCGCCTCGCGGCGCTCACCTCGTTCTACGGTGGACCGGTCTGGGCCGAGCATCGCGACGCGGCGAACGCGACGATGCTCGACTCGGACGACGTGCTGCTGCTCCGCCCCCTGCGCCCTTCGGGTGGATTTCCTCGGCGCGGACGCGAGGGACCCGGCACGCGGGAGAGCCGTCGTTTTCTGCTCCGCATGTTCCACCGGGCTCCGGGGGCGAACGACCTGGGCGACTTCTGCCTGGAGCACCTGGACCCCGTGCTCGAGGGGACTGGCGCCCCGGTCCTCGCCTGGCTCGAGACGCTCCGCGAGCGGAACGACTACCCGCGGTTGCCGGTACGCGAGGACGCAGACGTCGTGGTGGCCCTCTCGGTGCTTCCCGACGAGGGAGCGCTGCGGCGACACCTGACGCTGCTGGCCGCGGATCTCGGCTGGGCCGAGGAGGTGGTCCCCGCGCTTCGCCGGAGGATTGCCCGGGATCCGGAGCACCTGGTGCTGCGAGCGACGCCTCGTTCGACGCTGTTCTGAGGAGGGACGCGATGGCCCTGCCCACCGGTGACCTCCACGATTTCGACTTCCTCGCCGGCGAGTGGGTCGTCGAGAACCGTTACCTCCGCAGTCGGCTCACCGGAGACGACGTCTGGGAGGAGTTCCCGGCGCGGGCGCGATGCGAGCTCCGGATGGGGAGCCTGGCGAACGTGGACGAGATCCACTTCCCCACCCGGGGCTTCACCGGAATGACGTTGCGGCTGTTCGACGTGCAGGAGCGGCGGTGGAGCATCCACTGGACCGACAGCCGGCGCGCGGTGCTCTATCCACCGGTGCGCGGCGGCTTCGACGGCGATCGCGGTCTCTTCTACGGCGAGGACCTCGAGGGTGGGCGCCCGGTCCGGGTTCGCTTCATCTGGGCGCGGCTTCCGGGCGACCGCGCGCGCTGGGAACAAGCCTTCTCGCTCGATGGGGAGAGCTGGGAGACGAACTGGGTGATGGAGCTCAGCCGACCCCGGTGAGAGCTCGGTGTCGCTCAGCTCTCGGGCAGCGGGATGAACTCCTTCTCGTCTCCCGGTACCTTGCCGAGCCGGCCACTCCGCCAGTCGTCCTTCGCCCGCTCGATGCGCTCCTTCGAGCTGGAGACGAAGTTCCACCAGATGTGCCGGTCACCGTCGAGCGGCGCGCCACCGAGGAGCATCACCCGGGCCGGTCCCCCGGCTGCCTCGACGGTGACCTCCGCCCCGGGCCGGAGGATGGCCATCACTCCCGGAACGAGCCGCCGCTCGCCGATCCCCACCGTGCCCTCGGCGACGTGGACCGCGCGCTGGGGATGCGTCCCGTCGACCACGAGCCGGGCACCGGGCTTCAGGCGCGCGTCCACGTACAGCGTCGGAGACACGACGCCCACCGGTGACTCGGCGCCGTAGGCCGTCCCGGCGATGACGGTGAGCTCGGCGCCCTCGCGGCTCACCTTCGGCAGCGTACGTGCCGGATGGTGGACGAAGGCCGGGGCGTCCTCCTCGTTCGCCGTGGGCAGCGCGACCCAGCTCTGGATGCCGTGCAGCCGGACGCCTCGCGCGCGCTCCTCGGGGCTGCTCCGCTCGGAGTGGACGATGCCCCGCCCGGCCAGCATCCAGTTCACGTCTCCGGGGTGGATGGCGCGCTCGCTGCCGAGGCTGTCGCGATGGATGATCTCTCCCTCGAAGAGATAGGTCACCGTGGCGAGCGAGATGTGCGGGTGGGGGCGCACATCCATCCCCGCCCCACGGTCCATGACCGCCGGGCCCATGTGATCGAGGAAGATGAAGGGGCCGACCATGCGGTTCCCGGCGGCTGGCAGCAGCCGGCGCACGGTGAAGCCGCCGAGATCACGGGGGCGTGGATCGATGAGCAGCAGGACCCCGTCAGACTGTTTCTCGTTGGGCATGGACTTCCTCCCGGCCGGGGTTATGACTCAATCGAGGAGGCTCCAGCCATGGCCAACGAGCTCGATCTTGCAGCTGAGATGAAGCGCGGCGTGGATCTGTTGCGAACCTTGCGTGACGAGATCAAGGTCAAGCTCCACCTCGCCGGGATGGATGCGAAGGACCAGTGGGCAAAGCTCGAGCCCGAGCTGTTCAAGGTCGAGCGCGCCGCGGAGCAGGCGACGGACGCCTCGAAGAAGCTGATGGACGAGGCGCTGAGCCGTTTGAAGTCCCTGCGCGATTCGCTGCGCTGAGGGCGCCGTGGCTGAGACGCTGCTGATCGTCGGCGTCCGGAACCTCGGACGATCGATTGCGCTTCATTTCGCGAGGAAGGGCTGGCGCGTGCTCTGCGCGTCCCGGACCGCGGCGGACGTCGAGGCGCTCGCCCGGGACGTGACCGCCGCGGGCGGCGAGGGCGTGCCGGCAGTGTGCGACCTCCAGCGGCCCGAGACACTCGTCCGCTTCGCGGAGGATCCGCCCGACCTGGTCGTCGCGGCGCAGACCATGGGCGGGCGGTTCGGGTCGCTTCCGTTGCTGGAGATTCCGCACGCCGAGCTGGCCCAGTCACTCACCGCCTACCCGCAGGGAACATGGAACCTGCTGCGCGCGGTCGGGCCCGGGCTGCTCGGCCGGGGGCGTGGCACCTTCCTCCAGATGGGCACCTCCTCGGGCGTCCGGACCAAGGAGGGATTCGCGGCGCTCGGGGCGGCGCAGTTCGCGCTCCGGGCGCTGGTCCAGGTCGCAGCCCGGGAGTGGCGGACCCGCGGCATCCACGTCGCCTACGTTCCCATCGACGGCGGCATCGCCTCGGAGCGCATTCGGGGTGCCGGATTCTCCATCGAGCGGCTCATCTCGCCCGAGGCGATCGCCGAGGCCTGCGCGTTCCTCCATTCCCAAGCGCCGGACGCCTGGACGCACGAGCTGCTGCTGCGTCCCACCGGCGGCGACTGGTCCGCGCCCACCTGATCCGGGACTCAAGTCGGAGCGCTCAGCGAGCGGAGAGACCCCCGAGCAGGCGCAGGAGCGTCGTCTCCACCCGGCGCCGGAGCCTGGGCTCGCGACCGACCAGCATCGCGGCGTCGAGGAGGGCGCCGCCGAGCAAGTGGGCCGCCGCCTCCGGGTCGGACTCGAGCTCGCCGGCACGGGAGGCGGCTTCCAGCCCGCGCCGGAGGAGGCCGAGCCCGTGCTCGAGATCGAGCGAGCGCCACTCATGCCATCCGAGCACCGCTGGACCGTCGACGAGCAGGATGCGCCGACATCCCGGCTCGTCGCAAGCATCGAGGAACGCTCCGATCCCGCGCGCGATCGCGTCGAACGGGCTCCCAGCGCCACGGCTGGACCGGTCGACCGCCCCGCAGGTTTCCGCCATCACCTCCACCACCACCGCCCGGAAGAGGCCTTTCTTGCCGTCGGGGAAGTGGTGGTAGAGCGCGCCGCGCGTGACCCGCGCGGCCGCGACGATCTCCTCGGCCGAGACCCCATCGAAGCCGCGCGCCGCGAACAGCCGCCGGCCGACTCTCGTCAGGGCCTCACGGGTGGCCTCCGCCTGATCCGCCTTGCTCATTTCACATACATACTGTATGTATGCTCCATGGACTCCATGATGGTCAAGGTCCCCGTCAGCGGCTTCTCCACCCGGGTCCTGGTCAGCGGCACGGGCGTTCCCGTCCTCCTGCTCCATGGTAGCCCCGACACGGCCACGGAGTGGCTCGGCGTGATGCGTGCGCTGGGCGGCGGATACCGGTGCATCGCCCCGGACCTTCCCGGGCTCGGTCAGTGCGAGGAGCCACCGTCGAGGTTCGACTTCTCGCACGGCGCCCTGGAAGAGTTCCTCGACGCGCTCCTCCCGGCAGTCGGGGTCCGTCAGCCGGTCCTCCTCGCGGTGCACGACATCGGCGGCGCCGTTGGCATCCCCTGGGCGGGAAGACGGCCCGATCGAGTCCGGGGAGTGGTCATCACCAACACCGTCGTGTTTCCGCGGTTCGACTGGTTTGCCATGGCCCGTCTCTGGGCGCGCACCGACCCGCTCGGTCGCCTCCGCGCAGCGCTGGTGATGTTGGCCCTCGGCCTCCGCCAGGGCAGGCGCTTCCGGGAGGCATTCGGCCGGATCTCCCCCGAGCTCCGTCCGGAGGATCTCGATCGAATGACACGGGAGTTCGCGCTGGACCCCAAGTCGAAGGCGAGCACGCTCCGACTCTTCCGCCAGATGGTGCCGCATGCCTTCTTCGAGGGCGTCGACGCGTTGACCCGGGAGCTCATCGCGCGGGTGCCGGTCCGGGTCGTCTGGGGCCGCGGAGACCCGTACATCCCCGAGCGTTACGCGGATGCCTTCCCCGGAGCGGAGCCGGAGATCATCGGCGACGGGGGGCACTGGGTCCCGATCAGTGCCCCCGAGCGAGTCGCCGCCGCCATCCGGAGCTTCGCCCGGGCCTAGCGGCTGCCGGAGGAGGCGCTCTCGGCGGCTGCCGATCCGGCGCTGCTGGAGCTGGTGCTGCGGGCCTTCTTCTTGGACTTCTTCGGCGGCTCAGCCGGGACCGGGGTCACCGATTCCGTCGACGACGGTCCGCTCACGCTGTCGCCGGTCGAGGTGTCCGCACCCGAGCTGCTCACGCCGGCGCTGCCGGCCTCGCCGCTCCCACCCACCGCGGTGCCGGGTGGCGGCTTGAACGATCCGAGGAACTGCTGGATCGATTGAGGCATCTGGCCCTGCGGGTAGGTGCCGGCCAGCGTGTACACGCGCGAGTTGCCGACGAACACCCGAGCGGTGACCTCGCTGCCCGAGGGATCCGTGGCGGTGAACTCACGCCCCGCGAGCCCACCCACCTGGACGTCCTGGCTGTTCACCAGGGTGCCACCCATCGACTGGACGGTGGCCTGCTGGAGCGAGTCGAGCAGGTCCTTGCTCTTGACCTTGTCCAGGCTGCCCTTCGGGAACTCGCTCAGGCTCGACAAGTACTTGCCGGCCGCGTCCTGGGCCTGTGCGATGTAGACCTGGACCTGGCCTCCCGGGGTCTGCTGGGTGCGCTGGTTCTTCTCGGGGTTGGGGGGCATCAGGACCGTGAAGCCATTGGCGCCCTCGAACGGAACGAGCTGAGCATTCGCGGCCTGCCCCGCCGCTGCTCCGGCCGCACCCGCTGCGCCGGCCGTGGCCGCGCCTGCGCCCTGCTGTCCGCTTCCCGGTCCTTCGTCGACGAGGGTCGAGTTGCCCTGAGCCGGCTGCTGCCCCTGCGCCTGGGCTTGCGGCTGCTTCTGTGCCTGCGGCTGCTGTTGTGCCTGCGCCTGCGCCTTCTTCTGCGCCGGCGACAGGTCCTGTGCCTGCGAAGAGCCAGTCTGTGCTTGCTGAGACCCAGCGCAGCCGAGCCCGGCAGCGAGCGGAATCAGAATCCACCAGTGTTTGCGGAACGCCATGTCTCCTCCGAAGATCCCGAGGGTGGGGACGCCACGTAACGGTCGCAATCGGGACGCGCGCCGTGAAACGAGCGATGGTCCCGGCGCCCGCATGCCCGCTCCTCCACTGCACTTCTCGGAGCTCATCCGAGTCTTTCCGCATCGGCTGGCTGACCTTCGGGGGGCCGGTCGCGCAGCTCGGCCTGATGCATGACGAGTGCGTCGAGCGGCGCGGCGGGATCGAGGACGCGGACTTCGTCCGGGCGCTCAGCTAGGCGCCCTCGACGATCCGGACGTCGCGAACTGCGCCCGAGCCGAGGGCTTGAAGCGCTTTTCGATAAGCCTGGCTCTCACGCGTCGCGAGGGCGATGTCATAGCTCTCGAACTCCACGACGACCGCCCGTTGCTGCAGCCCGGCTTCGTGGGCCTGAACCTGGCTCGCCGCCCTGGTCAAGAAGCGCCCCCCGGCCGACTCCACCGCTGGCACCGCCAGCGCGCCGTAGGCTTTCACCGCCGATTCATCCGAGATCGATCGATAGGTGATGACCCAATAGCCCTTCTTCATGGTGGCTCCTCGTCAAGACGAGCGGGTTTCTCGCCACGAGGGCCTGGAGTCGAGGGACGGGCCGTGGAACTCCTCATGCTCGAGGTGATCGAGGATGGGTCGCGTCTCTTGGTTGCGACTGGCCCGTGGTCCCGGCCACGGCTCGGGGCAGCTTCGGCAAGCGCGGCGGCCGCTTGCCGTTCCGGACGGCGCCGCGCACCGGGCCATAAGGCAGCTCGGTCCCCGCCCGCGCCGACCGAAGCAGCAGTCCGCCCCGGCTCATGTCTCCGCGGCCGACGAAGTCCAGCGGGAAGAGCAGCCGGTGGTCGAAGACCTCCAGCAGCAGGGTGGCGTACTTGTCGCTGGCGATGCTCCCCAGCAGGACGAACTCGGTGTCGGGCATCCGCTCCGCCAGCGCTCGCGCATCCCGTTCGAGGGGACGCCGGTAGCGCCGGTCCCCGAGGTCCACCCGCACCCGGGCCCAGGCATCGAGGTCCGCCGGCCTGATGCGGCGCTCCGGCTCGACGAGGCCAGCGCCGGGAGTGATCACCCACGAGGCGCCGAACGCCCGCGCATAGGTGATCTTCCCCCGGAAGTAGAGGCCGCTGGTGAAGGTGAAGACGTCGCCGACGGTCGCGCCCGCGGCCGACCGCAGCTCCATCGCCAGCGCGAAGCTCGCCGCCCGACGCCGGAGCATCATCATCCGAACTCCGTCGCAGCGCGCCGGGGAGAGCAGGAACACCCGCCGTGGCACAGGCACGGAAACCGGGGCAGGCACCGGACGCCTCATGATCCGGGCTCCACCAGCGTCTTGAACAGCCGGGCCAGCGCCGCCTCCGGCACCTCCGCCCTCCCGGCGTGGACCGGCGAGGTCTGGATCACGGTGCTGCGCGGCGCCACCAGCCAGTGGAAGCGCTCCTTGGCAGGCAGCCGCGCCACCGGTCCGGCAGCAGGATCGCCGGCGCACAGCCGGGGCACCGCGGCCAGATGCGCGGAGATCGCCTCGACGTCGGCGCCCGGGTCCAGCGCCCGCAGCCGCGACACGTCCAGCGCCACCCGCGCCGCGAGGTAGTCCTGCGCCAGGCACCAGACGATGACCCCGGCGTTCAGGAACTCGCCTCGCTCGACCCGGGGCACGACCCGGACCACCGCGTAGTCAAACGCGCAGGGCGCGGGCACGGTCGGCCTCCTCCTCGAACAGCTCGGCGTCCTCCAGCCGGCGGGAGAGCCACTCGACGTACGCGTGTCGCTGCGCCCGCGGGCCGCCCAGGTGCGGATCCTCGGGCAACCACGCGTCGGGCACGTCGTCGGCCAGCCTCCGGAAGAGCGATCCGGAGAGCTTCGGACCGAGTCGGTCTCCTGCGGTGCGGATCTCCCCCGCCACCGGCAGCAGCACGTGGTCCTTCACCTGGGGGAACGGCGACGAGGCGCGGGACGCGGCCCCGGCCCAGTCGTGGTGAATGTAGAGGCTCGCGCCGTGATCGATACAGTACAGCCGGCGGTGCCACTCGAGCAGGTTGGGGTTCCGCGGCGTGCGGTCCACGTTCAGCACCAGGGCGTCGAACCACACGATGTCCGCGGCGAGCTCCGCAGACGGTGGGGTGGACGCCGCCGGATCGTACCCCAGCGCCCCGGGCAGGTAGTCCACGCCCAGGTTCACCCCCACGCTGGCCTTGAGGAGGTCACGGATCTCCCCGTCGGGCTCGGTTCGTCCGATGTCCGGATCGAGCGTCACCAGCGCCAGCAACGGGACCGGCAGCCCGAGCGCCCGGGCGATCTCCCCGGCAAGCAGCTCCGCCACCAGGGCGCGTGCACCCTGGCCAGCGCCCCGGAATTTCACGACATACAGGCCGTCGTCGTCGGCCTCGACGATCGCAGGCAGGCTCCCTCCCTCCCGGAGAGGCGTGACATAGCGCGTGGCGGCAAGGGTCCGGAGCACGGGGGGGCCCACCATAACCTCCCCGGTTGCTTGTCGTGGGACGCACCGTTGCCCGCCGAGCGACGAGCCATCTCCCGGCCGTGCGTTAAGCAGCTGTTGCCATGATCCAGGTTCGCAAGAGCAACGAGCGGGGCCACGCCGACCACGGCTGGCTCGACAGTCACCACACCTTCTCCTTCGCCGACTACTACGACCCGGAGGCCATGGGGTTCCGGGCGCTGCGGGTCATCAACGAGGACCGGGTTCAGCCGGCGCAGGGCTTCGGCACCCACGGGCACCGGGACATGGAGATCCTCTCCTACGTGCTCGAGGGCGGTCTGGCCCACAAGGACTCCACCGGCGGCGGCAGCGTCATCAAGCCGGGCGACGTGCAGCGGATGAGCGCGGGCAGTGGCGTTCAGCACAGCGAGTTCAACGCCTCCCGGTCCGAGCCGGTCCACTTCCTCCAGATCTGGATCCTCCCCGATCGCCGCGGCATCGCCCCGGGCTACGAGCAGAAGCACTTCTCGGCCGAGCAGCGGCAGGGTCAGCTCCGCCTGATCGCCTCGCCCGACGCGGCGGACGGCAGCGTGACGATCCACCAGGACGCGCGGGTCTACAGCACGCTCCTCGGCAAGGGACAGACGGTGAGCCACGCGCTCGCCCCCGGCCGCCACGCCTGGGTCCAGGTGGCGCGCGGACAGGTCCGGCTGGGCGACGTGGTGCTCTCCGCCGGTGACGGGGCGGCCGTCTCCGACGAGAAGTCCGTCACCCTGACCGGCAACGAGCCCTCCGAGGTCCTTCTCTTCGACCTCGCCTGACGATGCGCAGGATCCCGGGCGGGTGCTCCGTCCGGGATCCGACGATGGCCCGCGCCGCTGGCGCGCGGCGTTGCGCCCGAGCCGGCCGGCACCCACCTTCGGCAGTGGGCGTGGGCGAGAGCATCAGCGAGGGATCGGGGGAACGTTGGCCGGGGCGCGCGCTCCGGTCCCTGTTCGTTCCACCGCCGGGGACCTTCCCTTCGCTGGATGCGCTCCGCACCGCGGCGATCGTCCTGGTGATCGGCAACCACCTCGCGGTCGGCGGGGCCGAGCTGGCCCCCTCCCCGGTGTGGGGCTTCACCCTCTTCCGGTACGGCTGGACCGGGGTCGATCTCTTCTTCGTCCTCTCCGGGTTCCTCATCGGCCGGCAGCTCCAGCGCGAGCTTCAGCGCAGGGACGCGGTGAACGTCCCGCGCTTCCTGCTGCGCCGCGGGCTGCGGATCTGGCCGCTCTACTTTGCCTGGGTGGCGTTCCTCGCGCTCGCGCTGGGGAAGTGGCGAGGCATCTGGCCGGACGTGACCTTCCTCTCCAACTACTTCCAGGGACAGGTGAGTGGCGGGTGGTCTCTCTCCACCGAGGAGCAGTTCTACCTGATCGTCCCGCTGCTCCTGCTCGGCGTGCAGCGACTCTTCGGACCGAAGGGACAGGCCTGGATGCCGCTCGTGCTGCTCGCCCTGTTGCCAGTGGTGCGCGCGGTGTCGGCCGCCGCCACGGGCGAGAGGGGGCTGGCCTGGATGTACGGGCCCATCCACACGCACTCCGACGGGCTGCTGGTGGGATTGTTCCTCGCCTGGGCGTCGGTGAAGCGCCCGGCGACCCTCTCCGCGGACCACCCGCATCCCTGGCGGTTGCCGCTGGTGGCGATCGCCGCAGGGTTCGTGCTCCGCGCGATCGATCAGACGCTCTTCAGCTTCACCGGGCTCGCGCTGATCTATGGCGCCCTGGTCGCGCTCGGGCTGCGCGCCGGCCCACGCGTCCGGCAGCTCACCGCGTGGCGTGGATTTCACGTCCTGTCCCGGCTGTCGTACGGGATGTACCTGAACCACTTCGAGGTGCTCCCGAGGGTGCTGCCCCGGCTGACGCGCGAGCTGGTTCCGCTGGTCGGCTCGGGGTGGGTGCTCGCGGCGATCGCCTACCTCGCGGCGATCGTGCTGTCGGCGCTGGTGGCGGCAGTGACCTTCGTCCTGATCGAGGAGCCGTTCCTGGCTCTTCGCGAGAAGTGGGACGCGCGGCATCGGCCGGTGCGAGCCGTCCCGTCGCTGCGGCGAGTCAGCTGAGAGGAACACCTGGGGCGTCAGGTAGGTCGGCCTTGATGAGCCCAGGGGAGACGGCGACGAACGAGGCGTCGTCGCACCGGCTCTCCCCTCCGGCCTGCGCGGACATCTGGCGCTCTTTGGTGAGCGAGCGCGCGCCAGTCCACTGCACGAAACGGGGCCCGATCGCTCGGCAGGCGGCCTCGACCCGGTGAGCTCGGTGCCTCAAAGGAAAGCACGACTCATTCGCTCGCCGAGCGAATCATCAATGCCTTAACTATTCGTTTTGGCGAGCGAATCAATGCGGGCCGAAGCCGCCGGCGGCCTCGAGGCGGGCGCGCCAGCTGCGACAACCCGCGAACGCTCGGAGCTGGAGGCCAGCTGCACGACGGCAACGCCTTTCGTGCCGCGGCAGACATCGTGTTCGCATGAGCAGGGGCATCTCATTCGACGGCACCCGGTCGACCTTCCCGGGAGCGGGCTCCGAGAGGCGCCGCGGTCCGGCTCCTGTCCTCCGGGCCGGTAGGAGGTGTCCGACATCTCGAGCGCCCCGGAACCGACATCCGGACTCCCGGCTCCTCCGTACGGAGCCTCGCCCCCTGCGTGCTAGGCTGCCTGCTCTCCCACCATGCGCCGCTGGACGCCGCTCCTCGCCCTCCTCGTCGCGTGCGCCTCGGGCTCCGAGGCCACCCGGCCCGCTTCCGCGAGCACGACCGGCTCCGGCGGACCCAGCCTCTACAACCGGCTCGGCGGCCGCCCCGGCATCGACGCCGTCATGCAGACCTTCGTGGGGAACATCGGCCGCGACAGGCGCATCAACGTCCGCTTCCTCTTCGTGGACATGGACGTCCTCCAGGCCCAGCTCACCGACCAGATCTGCGCGGCCTCCGGAGGCCCCTGCACCTACTCCGGCCGCGCGATGAAGCCGCTCCACGCCTCGATGCGCGTCCGCGGCGCCGAGTTCGACGCCATGGGCGAGGACATGATCGCCGCGCTCAGGACCCACTCCGTCCCCGAGCGCGAGACGAAGGAGCTGCTCGCGATCATCGCCTCCACCCGGAACGACATCGTGGACCCGGAGCTGAAGTGAGCGAGACCGTGCCGCCCACGGCACGCTCGCCCGTGCCGCTCACCGACGTCCTCGTCCCCGCCGAGCTCGCCCCCGGCACCTACCTCCATCACTTCCGCGTCGACCGGCGCATCGCCGCGGGCGGCATGGGCGCCGTCTATCTCGGCTTCGACACCTCGCTGAACCGTCCAGTGGCCCTGAAGACGCTCCGGCCCGAGCTCGCCGGTGACCCCTCGTTCCTCGCCCGCTTCCAGCGCGAGGCCCAGAGCCAGGCCAACCTCGTCCACCCCCACGTCGTGCAGGTCTACTTCGTCGGCGAGGAGCGCGGCGTCTGGTTCATGGCCATGCAGCTCGTCGACGGCGGCTCTCTCCAGGACGCCGTCGATCGGCAGGGCCCGCTTCCCTGGACCCAGGTCGCCATCCACTTCCTCGGCATCGCCGAGGCGCTGGTCGAGGCCGCGCGACTCGGCATCGTCCACCGCGACCTCAAGCCGGCCAACGTCCTGCTCGATCGCTACGGCATCGCTCACGTCGCCGACTTCGGCCTCGTCACCGCGACCCACGCCCCCTCGGATCACGACACCCTCGTGCGGAGCCCGATGGCGAGCATCGCCGGCCTCAGCGTCGCCGGCTCGGTGATGGGCACCCTCCCGTACATGGCGCCCGAGCAGCTCCGCGGAGAGCCGCTCGACCAGCGCGCCGACGTGTACGGCCTCGGCGCCACCGTCTATCACCTCCTCGTCGGTGCCCCGCCGGTGAGCGCGCGGACCGCCGCCGAGGCCCTCCAGCGAATCAACGCCGGCGTGCTCCCGGTGCGCCGCGCCCGTCCCGACGTCCCCCGCGCCCTGGCCGGCATCGTCGACCAGTGCCTCCGAGCCGATCCGGCCGAGCGCTTCGCGTCGCACCTCGAGCTCTCCCGGGCCGTGCGCCACGCCGCGCCCCAGCCGCAGGTCGCTCCCGCGCCCCTGGTCCGCCTCGTCGCCGGGCTCCTCGATCTCCTCCCCGCGGTGGGCATCTTCCTCCTCTTCTTCGAGAAGGCGCCCTGGGCCGCGCCGGCCTGGTTCGCGCTCTGGCTCGGGCTGGGCATCGCCTTCCTCGGCGCCTCCCCGGGCCTCTGGCTGATGCGCCTGCGCGTGCGCACTCACGCCGACGGCGACGTCCCTCCGCTCCGCGCCGCCGCCCGGGCCCTGCTGCAGTGGGGGTGGACCGCCGCGCTCGCCCTGGCCTACTCGCTGATCAGCCACTCCGCCCCGCTCGTCGCCTACGGCCCGCTCGGAGTGGGCGGGGCCGCCTGGGCTGCCGTCGCTCTCCTCGGTGCGCTCCCCGCGGCGCTGCGCAGGCCCACGCTGGTCGACTTTCTCACCCGAACGCGGGTCCTGGTGGACGTGCGATGACCTGGAAGACGCCGCTGCTCGTCCTGCTCCTCCCCGCGCTCACCGCCGCCGAGCCACGGACCTGGACGCTCCAGAAGGGCACCGGACGGGCGAAGTTCCGCGTCGAGGCGCCGCTCGACGCCATCGAGGGCAGCACCTCCGGCCTCTCCGGCGAGATCCGCTTCGACGAGGCCAGCTGGAGCGAGGGCACCGGCAAGATCCACATCGCGCTCTCCGGCTTCACCACCGGCCTCAGCCTTCGCGACGAGGACCTTCGCGACCAGTTCTTCCACACCGACCGCTTCCCCGAGGCCCTCCTCACCATCACTCGCCTCGAGCGCCCCAGCCAGGGCGCCCTCGTGCCCGGACGCGAAGGTCAGGCCGACGCCGTCGGCACCCTCTCCCTCCATGGGAAGGAGCAACCGGTCCGCATCCCCATCTGGGTCACGCTCACCGACGAGGCCGGCCAGCGGAACCTCCAGGTCACCGGCAACTTCGACGTCCCCTTCACCGAGTACGGCATCCCCCGCCCGGCCCGGCTCTTCCTCAAGCTCGGCACCGTCGCCCACGTGCGCTTCGAGGCCACCTTCCGCGCCGCCCCGCCTGCCGCGCCCCCCGTCGCGCTGACCGTCCCTCCCACGGCTCCCGTCGCCGCGAGCACCCGGCCCCCGCGCGTCGAGCTCGCGGTCAGCGTGGCTCGCCGCCCCGAGAAGCCCAAGGTGCAGCCGCGCGCCGCGAGCTGGGAGTTCGCCTTCACCAGCCCCGAGGGCCGCGGCGAGCGCCTCTTCCGGGACCCCTCGGTGGGCAGCGACCAGAACGCCCTCGCCTGCGCCAGCTGCCATGCCTGGCGCGACGAGCGGAGCGGCAGCCTCGACCCCCTCGGCCACGCCTCCCCCAACAGCTCACTCTGGAACAGCGCCCGTCGCGCGAGCTTCTGGCGCGGCTTCGCCACCACTCCGGAGGACGCCACCGACCTCTGCGTCCGCCGCTTCATGCTCCGCCCCGCGGGCGGCGAACGGGCCAAGCTCACCGACCTCTCCGCCTACCTCAAGCGCATCTCGCCCGACGCGGCACCCCCGCACGACTACCGGCCCATGCTCCTCGGCCGGAAGACCGCCATCGACCGTCCCACCGGGGGAGATGGCAAGCGCGGCGCGGTGCTCACCGAGCGCTTCTGCGGCCGCTGCCACGGTGACGGCGCGATGCGCCCCCCTCTGGAGATCGGCCTCTACGAGGCCGACTACCTGGTCGCCCGCGTCCGCTGGATCGCCCCCCACGACGCGAAGCAGATGCCGCCCATGCCCCTGGACCGCCTGACCGACAGTGAGCTTCGCGACATCGTGACCTTCCTCGTGGGGCGGCCGGAGGACCGCATCTTCCAGCGCAAGCGAGGCTCCGCTCCCCGCACCGAGACCGGAGCCCGCCCGGAGGAGGGCCCCCTGGCGGCGGTGGCCCCGTCGAATTAGAGGTGGGGCCTGCCGTGAACGACGCCCAGCTCGCCACCTCCCGCCCCGGCCCGAATGACCCCTGCTGGTGCAGGAGCGGGCTCAAGTACAAGAAGTGCCATCGCGAGGCGGACGCCCGCTCGGGCGCTCCGGCCCCGAAGCTCCCGCGGGTGAAGCCCGGCCGCATCTCGCCGATGCGCACGGTGCCTGCCGAGATTCCCCGGCCGGACTACATCCCTTCCGGGCGGCCCGGGCGCGGCATCCGCGGTGACCCCGACACCCGGCTGGAGCGGATGCGGCGAGCGTGCCGCGCCGCCGCCCAGGTCCTCCACGAGGTCGGCGGTCGCGTCGCCCCGGGCGTCACCACCGACGCGCTCGACGCCATCGTCCACGCCGCGTACATCACCCGCGGCGGTTATCCGAGCACGCTCGGGTACCACGGCTTCCAGAAGAGCATGTGCACCAGCGTCAACGAGGTGGTGGTGCACGGGATCCCCGACGACCGCCCGCTCGAGGCCGGTGACATCGTGAACTGCGACGTCACCATCTACCTCGAGGGCATGCATGGCGACTGCTCGGCCACCTTCGCGGTGGGGCAGATCGACGATGCCGCACGGAAGCTGATCCGGGTCACCGAGGAGTCCCTGATGAAGGGCATCGAGGCGGTCAAGCCCGGGCGCGAGATCCGCGCCATCGGACAGGCCATCGCCGCCCACGCCGCCGCCAGCGGTCTCGGCGTCGTCCGCAACTACTGCGGCCACGGCATCGGCGAGATCTTCCACACCGATCTCCAGATCCCCCACTTCGACGACCCCTCGGCGACCACCGTCATCGAGGAGGGGATGATCTTCACCATCGAGCCCATGCTCACCGAGGGCAGCTGGGGCGTGAAGCACTGGAACGACGGCTGGACCGCGGTCACCGCCGACGGCCTCCGCTCCGCGCAGATGGAGCACACCCTCCTCGTCACCCGGGACGGGGCGGAGATCCTGACGGTCCCCTGACCGACCGGTCGGCATCCTCGCCATCCCACCGAGCGGAGAACACCCCACGACACTCCGCGGGGAGCCACCCTCGCCGCCGGCAGGACCCGTCGACAGCTTGCGGACGCCCGCCGCCGGAGGGGCGCGTGTCGGGGGTGGCCTCCGTCGCGCCCCACCGGTATATGGGCCCGCCGAGAATTGGGTCGCCCGGGGCGTCCCGAGGAGAGCCGATGCCGTTCGACATCCAGGTGACGCGCACCCGAGAGCCGAAGCCCCGGCCGCCCGCCGGAGACCTCGGCTTTGGACGGTTCTACAGCGACCATCTCTTCCTGGCCGACCACGAGGGCCGCGGCTGGCAGAACCCCCGCATCGTCCCCCACGGGCCAATCCCGCTCGACCCCGCCGCCAGCGCGCTCCAGTACGCCCAGGCGATGTTCGAGGGGATGAAGGCCGTCCCCGGCGAGCGCGGCCCGCTGCTCTTCCGGCCCGAGATGCACATCCGCCGCTTCAACGCCTCGGCGAAGCGGCTGTGCATGCCCGAGGTGCCGGAGGACGACTTCCTCCATGCCCTGCGCACGCTGGTGCGCGAGGACGCCTCGTGGGTGCCCACCGAGCCCGGGGCCTCGCTCTACGTCCGGCCCACGCTGATCGGCACCGAGGCCTACCTGGGGGTCCGTCCCTCCAAGAAGTACCTCCTCTACGTGCTCACCTCGCCGGTGGGGAACTACTTCGGTCCTCGCCCGACGCCGCTCCGGCTGTGGGTGGAGACCGAGCACGTGCGCGCCGCCCGGGGCGGCATCGGCGCGGCCAAGGCGGGCGCCAACTACGTCGCGGGGATGGCCGCCGCCGAGCGGGCGAAGGATGCCGGCTTCCACCAGGTGATCTGGCTCGACCAGAACCACCGGAACGTCGAGGAGGCGGGGACGATGAACGTCTTCTTCCGCATCGGCGACACGGTGGTGACGCCTCCGCTCGAGGATTCACTCCTCGCCGGCGTGACCCGCGACTCGGTCCTCCATCTGCTGCGGGAGTGGAAGGTGAAGGTCCAGGAGCGTCCGGTCAGCATCGCCGAGGTCGCCGAGGCCTCCGCTCGCGGCGAGCTGAAGGAGGCCTTCGGCACCGGCACCGCGGCCACGGTCTCCGCCATCGGGGAGCTGCAGTGGGGAGAGAAGGTGTTGCGGCTCGGAGACGCGCGCGGGGAGATCGCCGAGCGCCTCTACCGCTCCATGATGGAGCTCTTCGGCTCCCGGCGACCGGACCGGCGAGGCTGGCTGGTTCCGGTCGACGTCTCGTAGAGATCCATCCGCCGCAGCGGCGGAGCGTACAGGTGCAGGCTCACTGCCCGGACCCGTCCAGCGTGCTCCACGTGGTGGATGGTGTCCGGCTGCTCGTAGAACACCGCCCCTCGGCCGTGCTTCCGGCGCTCGCCCCTGGAGACCTTCCCTCCCGGGCCGAGCCGGTACCCCACCTCGAGGACGCTTCCCGCGAGCACGCAGGTCGCCCCGAAGCTCTCTCCGTGCCCGTGCCGGGCGGTCCGCTGTCCGGGGAGCCACCCGATGACGAGCAGCTCCCAGCCTGGCGAGTGGTGGAGGATCGTCCGGGTGTAACACTGGTCACTGAAGCAGGCCTTCGCGACGAGGCCCTCGAAGTCCAGGGCGTCAGGCCATCCGTCACCGAGCGCAGCGAGCTCCTCCGGGCCCATGGCCGACGGCGGCATGCTCCCGAGGAGCCTCTGCAGTTCAAGCAGCGACATGATCACAACTTACCGTGCGGTGGACCGGCCAGCGATGGAACCTGACATCCGTTAGGGTCGTCTACCTCATGACGCATGGCGTGGTCATCATCGGAGGTGGCGCGAGCGGAACACTCACCGCAGTTGCGCTGTCCGCGCTCCCGGACATCGGTCCGCTCACGATCGTCGACGAGCCCGGCGCCTTCGCCCGGGGTGTCGCCTACTCCACCGACGAGCCGTGGCATCTCCTCAACGTGCCAGCCGGGCGGATGAGCGCGCTTCCCGCCGAGCCCTCGCATCTGCTGTCCTGGCTCGCCGCCCGCGGCGAGAGGGCCGATCCCGAGGCATTCCTCCAGCGCGGGGTGTACGGCGCATACCTCGGCGATCTGCTCGCCGCGGCCGGCTCGCGGGTCCAGCGGGTCCTCGACCGCGCCGTGACCCTCACCCCCGACCGAGCGGGGCTGCGCATCGACCTCGCCGGCCACGCTCCGCTCCGGGCACGGGCCGCTGTGCTCGCCCTCGGGAATTTTCCGCCCGAGCTTCCCCCCGGCTGGACCGCGCTGCCGCCGGAGCTGGCCTGGCGCTCGCCCTGGGCCTCGCCCGAGGACTGGCCGGCGCCGGAGGCAGAGGTGCTCCTCCTGGGTGCCGGGCTCACCGCGGTGGACGTCATCCTCTCCCTGCTCGCCCGCGGGCACCGGGGCCGCTTCCATCTCCTCTCCCGGCGCGGCCTGCTCCCCGCCACCCATCCTCCGCGGACGCTCCCGCCCCTGCCGCTGGGGCCCCGGCCGCCGCGGCTCCGCGCCCTCCTCCGCCTGTTCCGGGAGACATCCGGAAGGGAAGACTTCCGGGCGGTGCTGGACACGCTCCGGCCCGAGCTCGGCGCGCTGTGGCGTGGGCTCACCGAGGTCGAGCAGCGACGCTTCCTCCGCCACCTCCGTTCCTGGTTCGACGTGGTTCGCCACCGGCTTCCCCCCGAGGTGGGCGCGCGCATCGCCGAGCTCGAGGCCGGGGGCCGGCTGGTCCGCCATGCCGGGCGCGTGGTGTCCATCGCAGCGCAGGACGGACGGGTGGCGCTGCGCTACCGGCCACGGGGAAAGCGGACGCTCGCGGTCCTCGACGTGGACGTGGCCGTTCCCACCACCGGACCGTCGATGGACGTGCGCGCGCTGGACGACCCGCTGGTCCGCTCGCTCCTCGCCTCCGGCCAGGCTCGCCCCGGCCCGCACGGTCTCGGGTTCGCCACCGCAGCGGACGGCGCGGTGCTCGGTCCGATGCAGGACCGCCTCTGGACGCTCGGCGGGATGCGGAGGGGCGACCTCTGGGAGTCGACGGCCATCCCCGAGATCCGCGTCCAGGCGCGTGAGCTGGCGGACGTGCTCGCCGGCCGGCTCAGGCCGGCAGGTGGTGGATGAAGCTCCAGACCAGGGCGGTGCTCAGCGCGTCGAAGGCGAGCGCCACGAGCAGCGCGACGAGCGCGACGTCCAGCGCAGGAGAGCGATTGTCCGACATCACGACACCTCGAGACCTTGGGACCGCGGCTGTGCAAGCCCGGGTCCATCCGGCGACCTCGAGCAATTCCGGCCAGGTGCCCGCTCGCGTCACCACGCGTTGATCACGTCCTCGCATCTTCTGCATTGCAGGACCTGACAGGACGCTCACGGTCGGATCCAACCCGGGACCGGGGCCCGAGGTTGCGCGCGCTCGATGGAAATGGGTGGCGGGAGCCCGGACCCTCAGGCATTGCAGGGAACCGTCCCGTGCCCGCGCTCCCCAGACGCCTCGTTCCCATCTTCGCGATTGCGGCCGGCGCGGCGGCCGCGAACCTCTATTACACGCAGCCGCTCCTCGTGGACCTCCAGGCGGACTTCCACGCCAGCCCCGGAGAGACGGGCTGGGTGCCCACGCTCGCGCAGGTGGGCTACGCGCTGGGGATGCTGCTGGTGGTCCCGCTCGGCGACGTGGTGGCGCGCCGCCCGCTGATCCTCCGGCTGGTCGCGCTCACCGCCCTCCTCCTCGCTGCCGCTCCCCTCTCCCCGTCGCTCGCGGTGCTCGCCGGCCTCCACCTCTTCATCGGGCTGTGCACCTGCGTGCCGCAGCTGCTCGTTCCTCTCGCCGCGGACCTCGCTCCTCCCGCGCAGCGAGGGCGGGTGGTGGGCACGGTGATGAGTGGACTCCTGGTGGGCATCCTCCTCTCGCGAACTTTCTCCGGGGTCGTGGGGGAGAGCGCCGGCTGGCACGTCGTGTTCTGGGCCGGAGCGGCGATGACCGCGGTCATCTGGCTGCTCCTCCGGACGAGCTTGCCGGTCGAGCCCCCTCGGACGCACCTTCCCTACGGACAGCTCCTTCACTCCTGCGGCAGCCTCGTCCGGCGGTACCCCGATCTCCGGCTGCACTCCGCGCTCGGAGGGCTCGCCTTCGCCGCCTTCACCGTGTTCTGGGTCACGCTGGTCTTCCAGCTCGCGACGCTTCCGGGCAACTACGGCGCACGGACCGCGGGCCTCTACGGCGTCATCGGTGTCGTCGGCGCGCTCACCGCGCCTCTGGTGGGACGGGTCGCGGATGCGCGCGGCGGACGGGTGGTGAATGCCATCGGCTGCGCATTGATCCTCGTGAGCTTCGGGCTGCTCTGGGTCGGGGGGAAGTCGCTGCTCCTCATCGGCCTCGCGGTGGTGCTGCTCGACTTCGGCACGCAGGCCAGCCACATCAACAACCAGACGCGGATCTTCGCCCTCGATCCGGCGGCGCGGAGCCGGCTGAACACCGTCTACATGGTCACCTACTTCACCGGCGGCGCGCTCGGCTCTCTCGCCGGCACCTGGGCGTGGGTGCATGCCGGGTGGGCCGGCGTCTGCACCGTGGGCGCGGGACTCTCGGCACTTGCGTTGCTCCTCCTCGGCGCCCGCCGCCTCGCAGAACGGGCGGGGGCCCCTCGACACACACCCGTCACCTGAGTGTCACACGGGGAGTCCGGGTCGATGTCCATTAAATGCCGGCCCGCTCGATGGAGGTTTTCTGCATGGCCCGTCATCCCCGGCTTGCTGTCCCCATCAGCCCCGAGGACCACGTTCTCGGAAACGCGGAGGCCACGCTGACCCTGGTCATGTACGGCGACTACACCTGTCCGTACACCCGGCGGGCGTCGGCCTTCGTGGAGGTGGCGCGGCGGAGGCTGGGGCGGAGGATGCGCTATGCCTTCCGGCACTTTCCTCGGGAGGAGCTCAACCCAGAGGCGGGCCTGCTCGCCGAGGCGGCGCACGCCGCGGCCGCCCAGCGGAAGTTCTGGGAGATGCACGAGGCCCTGCTTCGGGCCGACGACCCGGTGGACGCGGCGGAGATTGCCGGGCTCCTGAGCCTCGACCTCGACCGCTTCGCCACCGAGCTGCAGGCGCGGATCCACCGCTCGCACGTCGCCCAGGAGGTGGACGGCGGCGTCCGCAGCGGCGTGACCGGGACGCCCACGCTCTTCATCAACGGCAAGCGGCACGTGGGCAGCTGGGAAGGCAGCTCGCTCCTCCGGGCGCTGGGCGGAGCCCCGGCCATGGCCCGCTCGGCACATCTGTAGGGCTCCCCGGTAAGCTCTCCACCTCGATGGGGCGACTGGAGGGGAAGGTGGCGCTGGTGACCGGCGGCGGCTCGGGTCTGGGCCGCGCCATCGCCCTGCGCTACGCGGCCGAGGGCGCGCGGGTCCTGGTGACCGACGTCAATCTTCCCGGCTGCGAGGAGACGCTCGCGGCGATGCACGAGCTCCATCGCTCCCGGGCCGTCGCTCGCCGGGTGGACGTCAGCCGCGAGCAGGAGGTGGAAGCCGCCGTCGCCGACGCGGTCCAGCGCTGGGGCGGGCTCGACGTGATGGTGGCCAACGCGGGCATCGGCGCTCCGGGCTTCCTCGCCGATCTCCCGCTCGAGGACTGGCAGCGGGTTCTGGACGTCAACCTCACCGGCGTCTTCCTCTGCGCGCGGCATGCGCTGCGGGCGATGCGCGAGAGCGATCGGGGTGGAAGCATCGTCGTGATGTCCAGCGTGGCGGGGCTCCACGGGACTCCGATGCTCGGGGCGTACGGTCCGACCAAGGCCGCGGTGTTGCAGCTGGTCCAGACCCTCGCTCTCGAGGGCGCCCCCAGCCGGATCCGGGCCAACGCGCTCTGCCCGATCTGGACCGAGACGCCGATGGTCGACGCCTTCGTCCAGGGACTGGGCATGACGCGCGAGCAGGGAGAGAAGGTGCTGACCCGCGACATCCCGCTCCGGCGTCTGGGCAAACCGGACGACGTGGCATGGGCGGCGGTGTACCTGGGCTCCGACGAGTCGGCGTTCGTGACCGGGGTGGCCCTGCCCATCGACGGAGGGCACATGGCGGGCAGCCTCCCGTAGTAAGCAGGAGGTTCATGCACAGGCTCGCCCTGCCGCTCGCCCTGTCCTGCTTGTTCGCCTGCGCCCATGGAAAGGGCCTCTCCCGCGAGGAGGCCCAGGCAAGGTTCTCGAAGCTCGAGACGGACTACTTCGACGAGTGGTTCGCCTTCGAGCCCACCACCGCCACGGTGAACGGCTTCCACCAGTACGACCCGAAGCTCGAGGACTTCACCGCCGCGCGGGTCGCGACGCACGTGCAGAAGCTCCAGGAGATGCTGGACCGGGCAGTGGCGCTGTGGACCGAGCGGGTGGCGCTCCCCTACGACGACCTCATCGACCTCGAGGCGCTCGAGTCCCGCATCCGGGCCGACCTGCTGGAGTGGGAGAAGATGGGGTTCCGGCTCCAGAACCCGATGACCTACTCCCGCATCCCGGGCGAGGGCATCGACGCGCTGCTCAAGCGGGACTTCGCCCCTGCGCCGGTGCGGGTGAAGTCCATCACCGCGCGGCTCCGGGCCGTGCCGGGGGTCTACGCCGCGGGCAAGGCGAACATGAAGACGCCGCCCAAGGAGTGGACCGAGCTGGCGATACGGATGGCGAACGGCTCGCTGGCATTCCTCCAGGATTCGGTCGGCCCGTGGGGGAAGGAGGCGGCGGGTGGGGACATCCTGGCGCTCGCCGACTTCAACCGGGCGAACACCACCGCCTACGCCGCGACCCAGGACTGGATCCATTTCCTGGAGAAGACCCTCAAGCCCCGCAGTACCGGGAGCTGGGCCATCGGCCCGGCGTTCTTCTCGGAGAAGCTCCAGACCGAGGACATGATCTCCGAGCCGCTGGACGCGCTCCTGGCGAAGGGCGAGGCCCAGCTGAAGGCGGACCGCGAGGCGGCGGTGCAGACCGCTCAGCTGATCGACCGGCGGAAGACGGTAACCCAGGTGATCGAGGCCATGCAGTCCGACCACCCGACGGCGAGGGACCTCATCCCCGCGGTGGGTCGCTCGGTGGAAGGTGTGCGGCAGTTCGTGGTCTCGAAGAAGCTGGTCTCCTTCCCCTCCGAGGTCCGGCCGAAGGTGGAGCCCACGCCGTCCTACCTGCGCGGCACCTCGTTCGCCTCGCTCGACGCGCCGGGGCCGTACGAGACCAAGGCGACCGAGTCCTACTACTACGTGACGCCCACCGAGGACGGCTGGAGCCCCGCGAAGATCGAGGAGCACCTGCGCGCGTTCTCCACGCCCATCCTGGCGATGACCGATGTCCACGAGGCCTACCCTGGCCACTTCCTGCAGGCGCTGTGGATGCCGAAGGTGCCGACGAAGGTCCGCAAGCTCCTGACCGCCGCCTCCAACGTCGAGGGCTGGGCCCACTACACCGAGCAGATGGTCGTCGAGGAGGGCTTCGCCGACACCGATCCACGCATCAAGCTGGCGCAGCTGGAGGAGGCGTTGCTCCGCGACTGCCGCTTCGTGGTGGGCATCCAGCTGCATACGACGACCCTGACCGTGGAGCAGGGAGCGGAGCGCTTCGTGAAGGAATGCTTCCAGGTGCCGGCGAACGCCTACGAGGAGGCACGGCGCGGCACCTACGACCCGACCTACCTCGTCTACACCTACGGGAAGTTGCAGATCTACGACCTGCGGCGCGAGTACCTCAGCCAGAAGGGGGGCACGCTGCGCGAGTTCCACGACGCCTTCCTCGCCCAGGGCGGAGTGCCCATCCGCCTGGTCCGGAAGCTCCTCTTCGAGCAGAGGTGAGAGATGCCTGCCCTGTCCTCCGTCCGGTTCGCTCCCTGGCTGCTGCAGGCGCTGCCCACCGCCTTCCTGGCGATCCTCTTTCTCCAGTCGGGCATCGACAAGATCATCGACTTCCGAGGGAACCAGGGCTACCTGACGCAGCACTTCGGGAGCAGCCCGCTGCGCGGGGTGGTCACGCCGATGCTGGTGACGCTCACCATCATCGAGGTCGCGGCCGGCGTGCTCTGCGGGGTGGGGCTGGTGGAGCTGGTGGTCCTCGGCGTGGCGCGGATCGCCTTCTGGGGCATCGCCGTTGCGGCGATCGCCTTCCTGGCGCTCTTCTTCGGCCAGCGCATCGCGAAGGACTACACCGGCGCGGCGGTTCTGCCGGCGTACTTCCTGGTGGCGCTGGTGGGCCTCTGGATGACGGGCCGGGGCTTTCGCTGACCTCTCCCGCGCAGAACGCCCGGCTCCGTCTCCTTCCTGGCCGGCTCGCCGTGGCGCGGCTGCCGGGCAAATCGGCGGTGCCCGCGTGGGCCGATGGGCCGGGCCTGGTGTCCATCACCCGGCGCGAGGGCGAGCTGAGCATCGCCTGCGCCGACGAGCGCGTGCCGCCGGACGTCCGGGCCGAGCGCGGATGGCGCGCGCTGGAGGTGGAGGGGCCGATCGACTTCCAGGTGGTGGGCCTGATCCATGCGCTGACCGGGCCCCTGGCGGAGGCGGGGATCTCGGTGTTCACGGTCGCGACGTTCGACACCGACGTCCTGCTCGTCCGGGAAGAGACGCTCGCCCGGGCGGTGGCGGCGCTGTGGGCTGCCGGGTATCCGGTGGACGAGTCGCGCGGCGCTTGACCGGGAGCGGCCCCTGCCCCGACCTTCGGGTCGAGACCGAGGTCGCCCAGCGGCTCGACGCGCTGTCGCTGCTGGCGCCGATGCGGGAGGGGTTCATCGCCCACTCGCGGGGGCGGACCGCGCCGCGCCGTCCGAAAGCCCGGACTCGGTTTGTTGCCCGCTCGGCGACGCGCGAAGCCCTCGAGCTGCCGCCGGAGTGACAGCCGGACTCGCGGGATTCGTGATTCCAATGGCCTGTCTCTGGATCGGCAATTGCCTCGTCTCGCGAGGCGATGCGTCAGTGCTTCCGAGCTGTATCGCTCTGCCTGCTCTGCGCCTGTGCCGGCGCGACGGCGCCGGAGATTGAAGTCGGCGGACGTTGCAGTGATGGGGACCTCGAGGTGCAGGTCGAGGCAGGGCACCCCATCTCGTGCGAGGAGCTGCTTCGTCTCTCGGTGATGTATCGGGCCGAGTTCGAGGCGCGGTTCGGCCGCCAGGACCTCGCCGCCGTCCCGATCCGCTACCGGAACCGGGACTTCCTCGACGATGCGCGCCACACCGGCCGGACGTATGCGAACGCGATCGATCTCAGTCGGTTCAACTGGACGGAGCTCCCGCACGAGCTGAACCACGTGCGGACCGGACCGGACCACGATGGCTGGTGTCTCGACTTCGAACCGTGGAGCGAGGAGGTGCTGGGGGTCGACGAACGGGCCTATCTCGGGTGCCGCTGAGGTCAGGAACGAATCGTGCAACCCGGAGGGGACGCGGGGGGACGGCGTGTCAGCTGTCCTGCCGCCACGACGCTGGCCTCGATGACGAGCGCTCGAAGGTGGGCGCGGTGATACCGCTCGCACGGTTCGCCGGGCGAGCGCAGCGGGCCGATTCTGGCCTGGTCGAGGGCACGCCATCTGGTCGTGCGAGCAGGCCAGCTCCCGGCGAGGTTCTCGGCATGACCTTCCCCTCCCTTCGTCCCCTGAGCTGTGCGCTCGCCGTGTCCATTGCGTCCGTCGCTCCGCCCGCCGCGGCTGCCGAGGCCGCTCCGAGGGATGGCCAGCACGACTTCGACTTCGCCCATGGGCGGTGGAAGATCCGGATCAAGAAGCTCAAGGCCCCGCTCAAGGGCTCGAAGGACTGGGTGGAGCTGACGGGCACCTCGGTCTGCCGGCCGTTCTGGGGCGGTTCGGGGAATCTCGACGAGCTGGTGGTGGAGGGCCCCGACGGGCGCATCGACGCGATCACGCTGCGGATGTACTCGCCCACGGCCCGTCAATGGGCGCTCAACTGGGCCACGAAGAAGGGCGCGTCGTTCGGAGTTCCAACCGTGGGCGAGTTCCGGGAGGGGCGCGGCGAGTTCTACGACCAGGAGGCGTGGGAGGGGCGCACGATCCTGGTTCGATATGTTTGGTCGGACATCAGCCGGACGTCGGCGCACTTCGAGCAGGCCTTCTCCGACGATGGGGGGAAGACCTGGGAAGTGAACTGGATCAGCGACCAGACGCGGATCGAGTGAGGGACGCGCTCGACCGCGGTGCCTTGGGTGGGACCGACGCATGGGGAACGAACGGCGGTCGTTCGAGCACGCCGCGGTGAGCCCGTTGCGCCGTCTGGCCTCGAGTGGACGCGGGCTGACGGCGCGACAGCCGCGCTGCGGCCACGACGCTGGCCTCCACTTCGAGCACTTGCAGGTTGCCGACGACTGCGTCCGGGGCTCGAAGCGCTTCGGCTTCGATGCTGGCTGATCGCGGGAGGCCGCGCGGTGGCGGAGGCGGTCGAGCCCAGAGAGGTTAAATCAAGAACTAGAACTGCTCGTAAAAGTTCTGAACCAGCACCCGGGTGGTTAGGAGGCGCGCGCTCGGACTCATCGTCCAAGTCTTTGCTTTAGCGTCGCTCGGCTCGACCCCCCGAGGGGAGGAGGGCTGCTCGGCAGATCGCAGTCGGCAGCGGGCCGCGACCCCGGTCACGCCTCCCGACGCTGTCTCGCGCTCCTCCGCTCGGCACGGCGCTCGCACCAGAGGCTGCGCGATGAGTGCAGCCCTGAGAATCCCAGGAGAGCTCGGCTTCGCTGGGTCCAATCCTCCGGACGCCTGTCTCTGCAGCGCCGCACGCATGTTGAGCAGGTATGCGAGTCGACCCCTGGAGCGTTTCCTCGCGGGTCACGGGCTCACCATCACCGAGTTTCAGCTCATGGTGGCGTTGCAGGAGGGGCCTGCGAGAGCACTGCCTCTCTCACGGCGATTGCGGCTCGATCCAGGCCCGACGGGTCGGGCATTGGCGAGACTCGCAGAGAAGGGCGCCGTGAGGAGGGCGCTTCCGTGGCGGTTCGCGGAGTGGATCCTCGAGCGCGAAGGGGCAATGCACCTCGAGCTCCTGGAGCCGGGCTGGCTCGACATCAACCGAACGTTGCACGACCAGCTCGGGTCGGAGCTTTCGAGCGCCCTGATCCGCGTCGTCGACGGTCTCTGGTACCCGATGCCGCGGGAACACCAGGGCTGGTCCGACTGAACGCCACGGCCGACCCGTTGCAACCTGCGAGCGCTCGAGGGTGAGGCCAGTCTGAGGGAGGCTCCGCCGCGGCGCCCCGTCCGCCCGCGTCCCCCACGAGCGGCTTCGGCTCGGTTCCGAGCGGCTCGCTTCGGCCGGGACCGCCCGCCCCGGCTCGGTCATGCTCGCCGCATCCGCGGCCCCGGCCCACACCACGCACCACCTCCTGCGCACCCGCAGCGGGCCGGAACTGCCTCATCCCGCGACGACCCGGAGCTCCCGCGCCGCCGGCGGCGGGGGTGCCTCGACGTCCTTCCGGTCCCAGCCGACCGCGAACTTGACCGCGCGCTCGACGACGGCGGGATCGGCCAGAACTCGACGGTGGCCCAGCCCCTCGGTGGCCAGCAGCTCCGAGCCGGACCACGCCCGGTAGAGCGCCTGGGCCGAGATGAACGGCACCTCCCGGTCGCTCCGGTCGTGGACGATCAGCGCCTGCGCGCCGAGTCGCGGTGCCACCGCCGTGAGGTCCACCGTGTCGAACCCGGCGCGCTTCAGCATCGTCCGGAGTCGCCGGCGCAGCGCGTCCCGGACGACGGCAGGCAGCGCGAGCGCCTGCCCGAAGCGCTCGAGGTACGGCTCCATCGCGACTGGACCGGAGAGCAGCACCGCCCGTGGCAGCGGCGCGCCCCGGGACGCGGCGAGCACGGTGGCCGGCACCCCGAACGAATGAGCGATGACCGCCTCGACCGAGGGCTCACGGCGCAGCACCGCCTCCACCACGTCCGCGGCCACGGTCAGGTCCGAACGTCGGCCCGGGGAGCGCCCGTGCGCCGGCAGATCGACGGCCACCACCCGCCGCCCCGTGTCCCGCAAGGGCCCGATGAACGCCGAGAAGTCTCCGGCGGTGCCGTTCCAGCCGTGCACCAGCACCACCGTCGGCCCACCCCCAGCCCAGACGTAGCCGGTCGCCCGGTGGCGCCCGACACGAAAGTGCTCGACGGCGTCGGGTCGCGGGGTGAACCGCGGCAGCCGGCGCGGCGCCGTGAACCGGAAGAGCTGCATGCCCACCCGCGCCGCCAGCCCGGGCGACACCGCCCCCAGGCCACGAAGCAGGGACGACAGTAAACGAACGTTCGTACTATTATTGGCCACGGCGACTTCCTCCTGCGAGTGCAGTTCGACGGGTGAAGGGTCAGTTCGCGGGGAGCGCCTGCGCGAGCAGCTGCTCGAACGACTGGCGTGCCATGGCCTCGGCGTTGCGCTGGCGCATGAGGCGCCGCGCGTGGTGGAAGCCCAGCATCAGGCCGTGCAGCTGGAAGGCGAAGAGCTCGCAGTCGAGGTCGGCCCGGAGCACCCCGGACTCCACTCCCAGGCGCGCCGAGCGGGAGATCAGCGCGAGGAGGCGCTTCTCCTCCTCCACGACGAAGTCGCGGACCGGCCCGTCCTGGTCGTCGTACTCGAACGAAGCTCCGGCGAACACGCACCCTCCCGGCACGTCCGGGTCCGCCGCCCACCGGAGCCAGCGCTCGAACAGGGCCCGGAGCCGAGCAGGACCGCGGGGCTGCTGCAGGGCGGGAGCGACGACCCGCTCCACGAAGTCCGCCGAGGCCGCCCGGAGCACCTCGACCTGGAGGTCCTCCTTGCTCCCGAAGTGGGCAAACAGCCCGCTCTTGGACATGCCCAGCTGCGAGGCGAGCTCGCCGATGCTCAGGCCGACCAGACCGTCCCGGCTGGCCACCCTCGCCGCGTGCCGCAGGATGCGCGCACGGGTCTCCTCGCCCTTGCTCATGCGCCCATGAATACGAACGATCGTTCTTTTTGTCAAGCCTCCGTTTCGGGCTCGGCCGCCCGGGGCGTCCCACTCCCCGGGAGCACCGTCCGGAGCACGTGGGCCAGCTCCTCGATCCGGAAGGGCTTGTCGACGATCTCCCGGATGCCCGCCGCTCTCGCGGTTGCCGCCGGGACCGACCACCGGTTCCCGGTGGAGAGCACCACCGGCAAGTCCGGCCGGACCCGCGCCACCCGGGCGGCGAGCTCCACCCCGTCCATCCGCGGCATCTGGAGGTCGGTGAGGAGCAGGTCGAAGTCGTCCGGATCCTCGGCGATCAGCTCCAGCGCCTCCTCCGGGTCGTTCACCGAGGTGACCGCGTAGCCGAGCCGACGCAGCTGCTCGCTCACCACGCGGGCAATGACCGGCTCGTCGTCCACCACCAGGAGCCGCTCCCCGGCGCCGCGAGCAGGCGCTCCCGGGACCGGCACCGGCTCGGCCTGCTCCACCCCCGCGGCAGGGAGCTCGACGTCGAAGGTGCTCCCCCTGCCATGCTCGCTGCGCACGAAGATCTGCCCCCCGTGGTCCTGGACGATGCCCTGCACCACCGCCAGCCCGAGCCCGGTCCCCTCCCCCAGCGGACGGGTGGTGAAGAAGGGCTCGAAGATCCGCTCCAGCACCTCGGGCGTCATCCCCACCCCATCGTCGGTCACCCGCAGTCGCACCCACCCGGGAGACCCGGCGTCGCCGCCCGATGCCGGCAGGTTCCCCAGATAGACGCCGATGGTTCCGGTGCGGCCCTGCAGCGCCGAGGCGGCGTTGGTGACGAGGTTGATCACCACCTGGTGCATCTGTCCCTGGTCCGCCATGACCAGCGCCGTGCCCGAGTCGATGGCCGCCTCGAGCTTGACCGAGGCCGGAACGGAGGCCCGCATCAGCTGCAGCGCCTCGCCGAGGACTTGCGGCAGACGGACGGGACGGTGCTCCTGGCCGGTGCTCCGGGCGAAGGTGAGCAGCTGGCGCACGACGTCCCGTGCACGCCCGCCGGCCTGGAGGATCTCCGTGGCCCGGCCCTGCGTCGATCGGTTCCCCTCGTCGCGAAGCAGCTGCGCCTGCCCCATGATGGCGGTGAGCACGTTGTTGAAGTCGTGAGCGATGCCGCTCGCCAGCGTGCCGATCGCCTCCCGCTTCTGCGACTGCCGCAGCTGGACCTCGAGCTGCGTGCGCCGCGCCTCGGCCTCCTTGCGCTCACTGACGTCGCGGCCGATGCCCAGGAGGTCCGCCGAGGCGTCAGGAGACCTGGCCAGCACCACCTCGAGCACCCGCTCGCCCCCGGCGGAACGGACCGGCACCTCCAGCGCCGGGCCCGGCGTCTGCCGCAGCGCCGTCCAGATCGCCTCGGCCCGCTCGCCGGCGATGAGCTCGACGAAGGGCCTCCCCACCCAGTCCGCGGCCGACAGCCCGGTGACCACCTCGAAGGCCGGATTGAGCGTGGTGATCCGCCCTCCCGGGCTCACGGTGAAGATCACGTCGCGGGCGCGACCCACCAGGGAACGGTAGCGACTCTCGGACACCCGGAGGTTCCGCGCGGCCATCAGCTGAAACGCGACGATCAGCCCGCAGTAGATGGCGAAGTCCCCCCAGACGGACGTCGGCAAGTTCCGGAAGGCCGGCGGTGGCAGCACGCCGAACGTTCCGGCCAGCGCGAGCCCCAGGCCGGTCACCACGATTGCCGCCGCAGTGAGGACCGTGGCTCTCGTCCCGAGCAGGAGGCCGGCGGCGACGATCAGCACCAGGTACCCCGGCGTCCCCGAGCTACCCAGCCCGCCGCCGGTCCACGCCGACACGGTCAGGAGGAACCAGCCACACGCCAGATACCCGACCGAGGCGAGCACCACCCAACCCCGCCGCGCGGCCCAGGCCAGGAGGAGGATGACCGTCCAGCCGAAGACCGTCTGCACTCCGAAGCGGAGGTACGCCGAGGGCACCGCCAGGATCGCGAAGACCAGGTAGACGAGAAACGCTGCGGCCTGGATCCACAGGAAGGCGAGCAACAGCCGCGCACCGCGCGTCCGGAGCTCGGCAGGGTCCGATGCCGATCCGCGACGCGGCTCGATGAACAGGCTCTCCTGACCCTCCCCGGGTGGCGCCGGAACGCGCCAGCGAAGTTTCACGGGTCCGCACTATCAGAAATGTCGCGCCATGCTCGCCTGGGTCCGCCGATGCCCGGCCCCCACGAGAGGTGCGAGGGGTCCCCACCTGCCCTAAGGTGCGCCGCCCATGCGCCTTGCCGCCCTGCTGCTCGTCATCGCCTCGACGTCCGCTGCCGCCGCTCCGCCGCGTACCTTCCGCATCGACTACTTCCACACCGGAAGCGGGGGGAAGGAGCTCTTCAGCCTCGACCGTCTGGTGATCGAGCCGCTCCCCTGGCCGGGCAACCCGGCGCGCCCCATCGACGACACCGACTTCGGCAAGTACCGCTTCCAGGTGCGGGACGCGGCGAGCAAGGCGCTTCTCTACTCGCGAGGGTTCAGCTCCATCTTCGGGGAGTGGGAGGACACCCCGGATGCCAAGGAACGAGCCCGCACCTTCGAGGAGTCGCTCCGCTTCCCGCTGCCCGCAGGGCCGGTCGAGGTGACCCTGGAGAAGCGCGACCGGGCCAACGCCTTCGTCCCGGTCTGGACCTTCAAGGTGGACCCGAAGGACCAGACGGTCAGCGACGCCGCGCCGGACAGCCCCGGGCCCCTCATTCCCCTTCTCAAGTCCGGTCCGCCGGAGTCCAAGGTCGACCTCCTCATCCTCGGCGACGGCTACACCCGGGCCCAGCGCGGAAAGTTCGAGAAGGACGCGCGGCGGCTGGTCTCGATCCTCTTCTCCACCTCGCCCTTCAAGGAGCGGAAGGAGGACTTCAACGTCTGGGGCCTCTGCCCCGAGTCGCGTGAGCCGGGCATCTCCCGGCCCTCCACCGGCATCCACCGCCGGAGCCGCGTCGGCGCGACCTACGACGCATTTGGCAGCGAGCGGTACGTCCTCACCTTCGACAACCGCTCCTTCCGGGACGTGGCCTCCTTCGCGCCCTACGAGTTCGTGGAGATCCTCGTCAACGGGAACACCTACGGCGGTGGAGGCATCTTCGGGCTCTACAGCACGGTGGCCGCCGACTCGTTCTGGGCCCCTTACGTGTTCGTCCACGAGTTCGGCCATCACTTCGCCGCGCTGGCCGACGAGTACTACACCTCCGAGGTCGCCTATCTCCCCGCGGCCGACCGCACCGAGCCCTGGGAGCCCAACGTGACCGCGCTCAAGGACCCGGCCCAGCTGAAGTGGAAGGCGCTGGTCTCCCCGGGCACCCCGCTGGCCACGCCCTGGCGGAAGGAGGAGTTCGAGAACTTCAGCCGCTCCATCCAGGCCGAGCGCAAGAAGATCCGCGCCGACCGCCGCCCGGAGTCGGAGATGGACGCGCTCTTCACGCGGGAGAAGAAGGAGGAGACCCGTCTCCTCGGAACCGACCAGTACTCGGGGAAGGTCGGGGCGTTCGAGGGAGCGATGTACGAGTCCCGCGGCTACTTCCGGCCCCAGGAGGACTGCATCATGTTCACCCGGGACGAGGTGCCATTCTGCGGGGTCTGCCAGTCGGCGATCTCCCGGATCATCGACCTCTACACGAAGGGCCCCGCATGATGCGGGTCGCTCTGGTCGCGCTGGGCGGTGCGATCGGATCGGTCGCCCGCTACGGGATGCAGGAGGGTGAAGCCATGGGTCACCGCGAGCCTCCCTCAGCGGAAGAGGGAGAGCGCCTTCATGAGCGTGGTGAGCACGCCCCAGAGCAGCGGGAGTCCCACCGCTGCCCAGGCGAAGGCGATGACTGCGGGGTTGTGGCTCCAGTCCTTGTCTCGGTTGGCGATGGCGTCGTGCATGAGGGTCCTCACCTGGCGTAGCTCGGCTCGCCTTCAGGCAGCGGCGCGCGCTCGGCCTCGATGTACCGCTGGCTCACCGGCCGGACAGCGAGGTTGCAGAAGAAGCCGATCACCAGCAGGGCGGCCATGATGTACATGGTCACGTTGTACGCCTGGTACTGCGGGACGCCGGCCGCGATCTGCCACTGGCGGATGTAGTTCACCAGCACCGGACCGAAGATGCCCGCCGCGCTCCAGGCCGTCAGAAGTCGGCCGTGCACCGCGCTGACGTACTTCACGCCGAAGATGTCGGCCAGGTACGCCGGGACGGTCGCGAAGCCGCCGCCGTACATGCTGATGATGACGCAGAAGGCGGCAACGAACAGCGCCACGCTCCCGAGCTTCCCGGTCGCCGGGACCAGGAAGTAGAGGAGGGTCCCGAGGATGAAGAACACCGCGTAGGTCGCCTTGCGGCCGATCTTGTCGGACAGCGAGGCCCAGCTGAAGCGCCCGCCCATGTTGAAGATGCTCAGCAGGCCCACGAAGCCAGCGGCGGCGCTGGCGTTGATCCTCCCGCGGAACATCTCCTGGATCATGGCCGAGGCCTGACCGAGGACGCCGATGCCCGCGGTCACGTTCAGGCAGAGCACCCACCACATGAGCCAGAACTGCGGCGTCTTGATCGCCTCATGGGGAGTCACGTTGTGAGTGGTGATGAGCGACCCCTTCTTCTCCGGAGGAGGCGTCCACCCCGCGGGCTTCCACCCCGGAGCCGGAACGCGGTACCCGAACGCGCCGCCCATCATGAAGATCAGGTAGACGATCCCCAGCACCACCCAGGTCTGGGCGACGCCGGTCGAGGTGGCCGAGCTGAAGTGCCTCATCAGGCTGTCGGACAGCGGGGAGGCGATCAGCGCGCCGCCTCCGAATCCCATGATCGCCAGCCCGGTGGACATGCCCCGCCGGTCGGGGAACCAGCTGATCAGCGTCGAGACAGGGGTGATGTACCCGATGCCGAGACCGAGGCCGCCGATGATCCCGTAGCCGAGGTAGACCAGCCAGAGCTGGTGCATCGAGATCCCCAGCGCGCCGACGAGAAAGCCCACGCCCCAGCAGACGGCCGCCACGAAGCCGGACTTCCGGGGGCCCTCGCGCTGGACCCAGGTTCCGAACACCGCGGCCGACAGGCCGAGCATCACGATCGCAATGCTGAAGATCCACCCCAGCTGGGCGAGGGTCCAGTCGCCAGCGACCGACTTCGAGACTCCGAGCTGCCGGGTGAGCGGAAGGTTGAAGACGCTCAGCGCGTAGGCCTGGCCGATGCACAGGTGCGTCGCCAGAGCGCACGGGGGAATGAGCCACCGGTTGAAGGACGGCGGCGCGATGATGCGTTCCTTGTCGAGGATACCTGGCACAGTCCTTCACCTCCGGGAGTGGTTGCGCCGAGCCCGACGAGCGTGCCGGCCCGTCGTCATCTGGTGAACCCTTGAGATCACATCCATGGGAGCCCATACAAGACTCATGGGACCCCACACGAGCCGTCTAACGATGGAACGTGATCTGCGCAGCACCAGCACGTTTTGCAGCGGCATCGAACGCACGACGGAACGCTTGAGGAGACACCGGCCGCTCGGGAAACGATCGCGGGGTGGACAGCTCACCCGTGAGAGTGCCGAGACCCCGGCGCTTGTTACCGCGCCTTCTGAGGCTCGGCCGGCCAGGGCGCCTGGAACGTCGCCCTCCAGGCGGCTTCCGGGCAACTGTGCTGGCGCCCTCCCCTCGGCCTCCGGTAAGGGGGGGCGCCTGGAGGACCACACTTGGCTCTCGACCTCAAGGACACCCTGGGGGACCCCCGCGACCCCGACACCGTGAGCGGCATGGCCCGTGGCCTCATGGGCAGCGAGATCCTCAAGGTCGCGGCGGAGATCCGCGCTCTGGTCGCCAAGGGGCAGAAGGTCTGCAACCTCACCGTCGGCGACTTCAGCTCTCGGGAGTTCCCCATTCCGGCCGAGCTGCGTGAGCACATCGGAGAGGCGCTCCGCGCGGGCGAGACCAACTACCCGCCGGCCGACGGCATGCCCGAGCTGCGGCAGGCCGTGCAGCGCCTGTACGCACGGGGCCTGGGACTCTCCTATCCGCTGGAGGGCATCGTCATCGCCAGCGGCGCGCGGCCGATCGTCTACGGGACGTTCCGCAGCGTGGTGGATCCCGGTGACGTGGTCGTCTACCCGGTGCCCAGCTGGAACAACAACTATTACGTCTACATGACCGGGGCGAAGGGCGAGGTGATCCCCACCAGTCCGGAGCAGGACTTCATGCCCACGGTCGACCAGGTCCGCCCGTACCTCTCGCGGGCACGCCTGCTCTGCCTTGGCAGCCCGCTCAACCCCACCGGGACGATGTTCGCCGCCGAGCAGCTGAAGGCGGTGTGCCAGGCGGTCGTCGAGGAGAACGCCCAGCGCAAGCACGCCGGTCGCCCTCCGATCATCGTGATGTACGACCAGATCTACTGGGTGCTGACCTTCGGCGGGGCGAAGCACGTCACGCCGGTGGGCCTGGTGCCGGAGATGGCTCCCTACACGGTGTTCGTCGACGGCATCTCCAAGGCCTTCGCCGCCACCGGCGTGCGCGTCGGCTGGGGCGTGGGACCGCCCTCGATCATCTCCCGGATGAAGGACCTCATCGGTCATACCGGCGCCTGGGCTCCACGCGCCGAGCAGGTGGCATCGGCGCGCTTCCTCGAGAACGTGCCGGCGATGGAGCGCTACCTCGACCAGATGCGCCGCGGGGTCGAGTCACGACTGCAGAGCTTGCACCAGGGTCTGATGGAGCTCCGGTCTCGAGGGCTTCCGGTCAGCGCGCACGCGCCGCAGGGAGCCATCTACCTCTCGGTGCGCTTCGACCTCATCGGCCGCAAGGGCATCCGGAGCAACGAGGACATCCGGAAGCTGCTGCTCGAGCGAGCGGGCTTCGCGATGGTCCACTTCCAGGCGTTCGGGCTGCAGGACGAGACCGGCTGGTTCAGGTGCAGCGTGGGTGCCGTCTCCGAGGCGGAGATCCGCGAGGTGCTCCCCCGCGTGGAAGCCGCGCTCCGCTCCGTGGTGAACGCGGCCGCCTGAGAGTCCGGACCCTCGGCGGCCGCTCGAAGACGTTCACGCGCTCCAGGGTTCTACAGCGACAGCTGAAGGGCCTCGCGGCTCTCCTCGAGCGCGACATCGCCGGTGCGCTCGAGCGTCTCCGAGACCGCGCTGCACGCGAGCGAGCAATAGACCCGTGCGCCGGCTCGCCTGACCGCCTGCAGCCAGCGACCGAGATCCTCGGCACAGACCAGCGTTCGCGCGCAGCGGCTGCACTTCATCACTCGACTCGACTGCATCGAAGTTCTCCTCCGGCCCTCGGCTGAAAAGACGACCCGCCGGCCGCGCGCATTCACCTGGCACACGTGGAGCACGGGTGAAGTTGCACCCGGCCCCTCGAGGTCGATGTGCGCGATTCGCTCCATCTCCTCGAGTGACGAGAAGCTCAGGCCAGCAGGCTCTCTCGGGCGCGCCGCTCGAACGCCGCGACCTCGTCCTTCACCCACGCCTCGTGCCGGCCGAGCTCGCGGGCGATGACCCGGGCCACCGCCGGCGCGCATTCCAGCGCCGCGCGCGCATCGAGCACCAGCGCGCGCGTGCGCCGTGACAGCACGTCCTCCAGCGAGCGGGCCATCTCCCGCCGCACCGCCCAGGCGACCTCGCACATCAGATACGGCAGCCGGGGGTGCATCGGCACCGCGAGCTCCGGATCCTGCTCGGCGAGGTCCCGCACCAGATCCGCGTCCGTGCCGTAGGCGGCGAGCATCTCGCTCGGCGTGCCCACCGTGGAGTGCTCGACGTGGTCCTCGAGCGGCGCGCCGTGCAGCTTGAGCCCCGCGGTGACCGAGGGCCGCTCCGGCAGGCCGGCCACCCGAGCCGCGTGGTTCACGACGTCCTCGCCCATCCGCCGGTAGGTGGTCCACTTCCCGCCGACGATGGTGACCAGACCGCTCTCGCTCTCGAAGACGCTGTGGTCCCTGCTCAGCGAGGCGGTGCGGCTCGCCCCCTCGGACCGGACCAGCGGCCGGAGCCCGACGTACACGCTCAGGACGTCCTCGGGCTTCGGGTCCCGGGTCAGGTATCGGGCGGCGTGGTCGAGCAGGAACTCGACCTCGGCCTCCAGCGGCCGCGGCTCGACGCTCGCCTCCGGGACCGGCGTGTCCGTGGTCCCGACCAGCGCCCGCTTGTGCCAGGGCACGACGAACAGCACCCGCCCGTCGTCGGTGCGCGGAATCATCAGCGCGTGCGCCGACGGCAGGAACGCGTCCGGCAGCACCAGATGCACGCCCTGCGAGGGCGCGACCAGCGCAGCGGCGTCGGGCTCGTCCATCCGGCGGATGGCATCGGCGAAGACGCCGGTCGCGTTGATCACCACTCCGGCCTGGATCTCGTGCTCGCGTCCCGACTCCTCGTCGCGCATCAGGACCCCGCGCACCTTCCCCCCGGCCTTCACCAGGCCGGTCACGCTGGCGTGGTTCACCAGCACCGCGCCGAGGTCGTCCGCGGTGAGGGCCAGCGTCACCGCCAGCCGCGCGTCGTCGAACTGTCCGTCGAAGTAGCGCACCCCGCCCTTGAGCTGGTCGGGCTCGAGCGTGGGGATGCGCTCCAGCACCTGGGCCCGCGAGAGCAGCTGGCTCTTCCCCAGCCGGTGCCGCCCGGCGAGCACGTCGTACAGCTTCAGGCCCACCCCGTAGTACGGCCCCGACCACCAGGCGTACGCGGGGACCACGAACTCGAGGTCGCCGACCAGGTGCGGCGCGTTCCGCCGGAGCCGGCCTCGCTCCAGCAGCGCCTCCCGCACCAGGCCCACGTTGCCCTGGGCGAGGTACCGCACCCCGCCATGCACCAGCTTGGTCGACCGGCTGGAGGTGCCCTGGGCGAAGTCCCGTGCCTCGAGGAGCAGCGTCCGGTAGCCGCGGGAGGCCGCCTCCACCGCCGCGCCGAGCCCCGTCGCGCCGCCACCGATGATGGCGATGTCGAAGGGTTCGGAGAGGAGATCCAGGTTCTGGGCGCGGTCCATCGGTGCGTGTCCGGAGACGCTAGCAGCCGCCAGCCCGAAGACGATGCCCCCTTCCCTCCGGCGCCGTCCCGGGGCAAGGTGTCCGGCGTGAGCATCACGCCCTTCTATCCCTTCATCCCCCGGAAGCAGCGCTCCCTCGTGACCAAGGAGCCGGACGCCGCCGGCCACTGGACGCCGCTCTTCCCGGACATGATCGGCTACGAGCAGCAGGGCGGCGGAGCGGTTCCCCCCGACTTCCACTGGCGGAGCAATCCGAAACAGTGGCAGGAGGAGCTGAGCAACACCGAGCTCCGCAGGGAAGCCGAGGCGCACCACGCGCTGCCCGAGACGCAGCTCCCCCTCGCCCTGCCGGCAAGCACCGGCTGAGCCTGCCCGCCGACCGGATCATCCCACTTCGCTGAATCGTCCAGGACGCTGGCCCGGCCGGGGCGGTAGCCCCTCGAGCCATGAACGCTCGACCCTGGCCCCGGTTCGCGGTGGGCGTGCTTGCCCCCCGCGGTCGAGCCAGGCGTGAAGGTGCACCACCCGGCGCGCCCTTACCCGAACAGCATGTACACGCCGATGCCGAGCCCGAGGGCGATGATCGCCCAGCGCACCATCGCCTGCCCGATGCGCTGCGCGAGCCAGGCCCCCGCGTAGCCGCCCAGCACCGTTCCAGCCGCCATCAGGATCGCGAGCGGCCACCGGACGTGCTGGCCGCCCACCGCGAAGTACACCGCCGCGATGCCGTTGATGCACCCCGCGGCGATGTTCTTCAGCCCGTTCATCTGGTGGATGTTGGTCAGGCCCACCAGCCCGAGCTCGGCCAGCATCAGGATACCCATCGCCGCGCCGAAGAACCCGCCGTACACCGCCACCACGAACTGGGCCGCGCCAACCGCCAGGAGATTGATGTCGTCGAGCGATCGCGTGGCGTGCTCGCTGCGGCGTTCACGCCAGCGCCGCAGCGGCTCCTGGACGATGAACAGCGCGACCGCCCCGAGGATGAGCCACGGCACCAGGGCCCGGAAGAGCGCGTCGCCGGCGACGACCACCAGCCAGGCCCCGAGCAGCCCTCCCACCAGGCTCGCGATCACCAGGGTGATCAGCACCCGGCGGCTCTCGAGGCCCAGCTCTCGCCGGAAGGCCCATCCGGCGCTGAACGAGCCGGGGACGGTTGCGACGGCGTTGGTGGCGTTCGCCGCGACGGGGCCCACTCCTGCGGCGAGCAGCGCGGGGAAGGTGATGATCGAGCCCCCGCCCGCGAGGGCATTCATTGCCCCCGCGACGATCGCGGTCAGAAAGAGGAAGACGAGGTATCCGGGGTGCGGCGTCACGCCTGGGAACCGCGCCTCATACCCGCAGAGAGACTCTCTGACTCAGACAGGGTTACGCTGGGCCATCGCGTTGTAGGTCGCGTACTTGTAGAGCTCGGAGAGCGTCGGGTAGTTGTAGCAGGTCTCGATGAACAGCTGGGCAGTGGCCTCGCAGAGCAGGGCGGTGAGGCCGATGTGGACCAGCTCCGACGCCTGCTCGCCAATCACGTGCACGCCGAGGAGCTTCAGGTCCTCGTGCCGGAAGATGAGCTTCAGGAAGCCTCCTCCGTCGCCGATGATCTGCCCGCGGGCGTTGGTCGCGTAGGCGGCCCGACCCACCACGTACTCGATCCCCGCCGCCCTGCAGGTTTCCTCGGTCTCCCCGGCCATCGACAGCTCGGGGATGGTGTACAGGCCATAGGGAAGGATCGGCGCGAGCCGGTCCTTGGGGTAGAGGCTGAAGGCGTGGGCCATGGCCACCCGGGCCTGCTCCATCGAGGTGGAAGCAAGCGCGGGGAAGCCGACGCAGTCGCCCGCCGCGTAGATGTTGGGAACGCTGGTCTGGAAGTGGCCGTCGACCAGCACTCGCCCACGTTCGCCGAGCTTCACCCCCGCTTCCTCGAGGCCCATTCCGGCAGTGTTGGCGCTCCGTCCCGAGGCGACGAGCAGTGCCGCCGCGGCGATGCTCTCACCGCCCTTGAGGCCCACGGTGACCCGGCCCTCCTCGACGTCCACCGACTCGACCGTCGCCGGCATCCGGAACTGCACCCCGATGCCCTCCATCCGGGCCCTGAGCCGCGTGGACATCTCGAGGTCGAGGAAGGACAGCAGCGGCGTCCGCGCCTCGACCAGGGTGACCGGGATGCCGAGCGCGGCGAAGGTACAGGCGTACTCGCAGCCGATGACCCCGCCGCCCACCACGACCAGCGAGTGCGGGACCTCGGACATGAGGAGGATGCTGTCCGAGTCGTAGACCCCCGGCGCCGAGAAGTTGAACAGCGGTGGGTGGTACGGCGTGCTTCCGGTGGCGACCAGGACCACCTTCGCCGTGAGCCGCTCCTCCGCGCCGGGTCTGCGGACCAGCACCGTGTGCGGATCCACCAGGCGTCCCTTGCCCTGGTACACGTCCGCCCCGTGGGAGCGGAGGTTCTGGGCCACCCGGACCTGCTCCTCCTGCGCCACCGCGCGCTCTCGGAACAGGAGCTCGCGCACGCCCGTCCTCGCCTCGAGGCGCATGTCGACCCCGTAGAGTCCCCGCTGGCGGAACCCGGACAGGAACAGCGACGTCTCCCGGAGCGTCTTCGAGGGCAGCGTTCCGGTGTTGGCGCCCGCGCCTCCCAGGTTGGAGAGCCGCTCGACGACCGCGACCTTCTTGTGGAAGTACCCCGCCTGGGCCGCCCCCTTCTCGCCGGCAGGCCCCGAGCCGATCACCACCAAGTCGTACTCAGGCATCAGCAAACCTTACAGCACGGACCCGGGCCGCCGTGCTCGTGACGTTCGTGGGGCACCCGAAGTGCGGGTGGCGCACGGTCCGGCTCGGGTCTAGAGGACGACGCGGAGGAATCACCATGCCCAAGCTCTACGCAACCAAAAACGACCTTTCCGAGGCGATCCGGTCTCAGGTGATCGCGCTGTGCAATGCGCGACTCGCGGACTCCATCGATTTGCAGACTCAGGTCAAGCAGGCCCACTGGAACGTGAAGGGCCCGGACTTCATCGCCCTGCACAAGCTGTTCGATGACATCAACGAGGACGTCGAGGAGTACGTCGACCTGACGGCCGAGCGCGTCGTCCAGCTCGGCGGCATCGCCGAGGGCACCGCCCGGCTCGCGGTGAAGTCCAGCAAGCTGCCCGAGTACCCCACCAACATCGCCGAGGGCCACGAGCACGTGGACGCGCTGTCCAGCGCGCTGGCCGCTTACGGCAAGCTCGCCCGCGCCGCCATCGACGAGGCGGACAAGCTGGGCGACGCGGACACCGCGGACATCTTCACCGAGATCTCCCGCGGGGTGGACAAGTGGCTGTGGTTCGTGGAGGCACACCTCCAGTCGAACCGCTGACCCCGGTGGTGGTATGGGGGCGACCATGGCGCTGCCCCCGCTGACCGAGGCCCTGCAGCCCCTGCTGGAATCGCTCGACGAGGCGCTTCACCAGCGCGATCGCGAGCGATGCGCCGGCCCTGCCGGTCGACGGCCGGTGCAGGTCCTCTACGGCGGAGCGCATCTCTTCAAGCCCGGCGCGGCCGCCCGGCTGGGAGCGCTCGCCCGGGCCGCGCTCGACACCTACGCCCCGGACGGACCCACGTACGCCCACGCGCTCGGGCTGTCTCTGAGCCCGAGCCAGTCGACCGACCTCCGCAAGCGAGTGATCGCCAAGCTGGACCGCGAGCCGGTGGAGGACCTCCGCATCGACTTCGAGGACGGCTACGGCATCCGCCCCGACGAGGAGGAGGACGCGCACGCCGAGGCCGCGGGTGTGGCCCTGGAGCAGGGGCGGCGCGACGGGACGCTGCCGCCGTTCATCGGCCTCCGCGTGAAGCCCTTCGCGGGGCGCACCGCTCGCCGCGCGCTCCGGACCCTCGACCGGGTGGGAGCGCAGCTGAGCGGTGAGCCCATCCCCGGCTTTGCCCTCACCGCCCCGAAGGTGGTGCTCCCCATCCAGGTGGAGGTTCTCCGCCGCTCGGCAGAGGCGCTGGAGCACCGTCTCGGCTGGCCCGCGGGGGCCATCGCGCTCGAGCTGATGGTGGAGACGCCGTCGGCGCTGATCTCCCTCGATGGGAAGCTGGGCATCCTCGCGCTGGTCGAGGCCGCCGGCGGCCGCTGCCGCTCGGTGCACGTCGGGCCCTACGACCTGACGTCGGCGCTCGGCATCAGCGCCGCGAACCAGTGGCTGGGCCATCCCTCGGTGGAGCTGGTGCGGCGGATGCTCCAGCTGGCGCTCTCCGGAACGGGGGTCACCGTCGCCGACGGCCCGACGACGCTCCTCCCCGTGGGCCCGCACAAGGAGCCACACAACGAGCCGGAGCGCGCGGCGAACCGCGAGGCGGTGTTCCGGGCGTGGTCCCGGACCGCAGACGACGTTCGCCGGGCATACCGTGACGGCATCATCCAGGGCTGGGACCTGCACCCGGCGCAGCTCCCGGCGCGCTACGGGGCGCTGTTCGCGACGCTCCGCGAGGAGATCGCTCCGGCCGCGGCCCGGCTGCGCAAGTTCCTCGACCAGGCGGCGCAGGCGACCCGGCTCGGCGCCGAGTTCGATGATGCGGCCACTGCCCGAGGGCTCCTCAACGGGCTCCGGCGGGCGGTGGAGTGCGGTGCGGCCAGCACGGGGGAAATCGAGTCCGCGCTCGGGCACTCGCTCGAGCACGCTCGCGAGCGCCTCGGAGCCGGATAGCGCGAATGGCCAGCCCCTGGTCGAGCTGAGTCCGCCGCCGGCAGCAAGAACCCCCAAGTCGGCGGCCGCGGCGCGGGGCATTCAGCCGGGGTGAACCCCCATCCGTCCATCCTGCTCCACCGGCGCGAGCTTCTCTGCGCCGGGGCCGCCTTCGGCACGCTCCTCGGCTGCGCCTCGGGGTCGAAGGCGCGGGGTGACGTGCCTTCCGACGGCGAGAGTGCTGCTCGCTGGAACGCGGAGCGCCGCTTCGCCCAGACCGCGGCGGGTCGCATCGCCTACGTCGAGCGTGGCTCGGGCGCGCCCGCGCTGTTCCTCCACGGCTTTCCGCTCAACGGCTTCCAGTGGCGCGGCGTCATCGCGCGCGTGGAGTCATCGCGCCGGTGCCTCGCGCCCGACCTGCTGGGCCTCGGATTCACCGAGGTGGGTCCCGGCCAGCCGGTGGCGCCGGCAGACCAGATGCGGATGCTCCTGGAGCTTCTGGACCAGCGCTCGATGCCGGTGGTCGACGTCGTCGCCAACGACAGCGGCGGGGCTGTCGCGCAGCTGCTGCTCGCGCACCACCCGGAGCGGGTCCGCTCCCTCCTCCTCACCAACTGTGACGTGGAGACCGACTGCCCACCGGCGGCGGTCCTGCCGGTCATCGAGATGGCGAAGGCCGGCACGTACGTCGAGCGGTGGCTCGCACCGTGGCTGGCGGACGGCACCCTCGCCCGCTCGAAGGACGGGCTCGGCGGAATGACCTTCAGCTTCCCCACCCATCCCACCGACGAGGCGCTGGAGATGTACCTCGGGCCGCTGGTGCGAACCCCTCGGGGCCAGGCACAGGTGAACGCCTACACCATCGCGCTCGAGGCCAACGCGCTGGCCGGTGTCGAGCCGCTCCTCCGCCGCTCTCGTGTACCGGCGCGAATCGTCTGGGGGACGGCCGACACCATCTTCTCGCCCGAGAATCCCGGATACCTGGATCGCGTGCTGCCCGGGTCACGTGGCGTCCGGAACGTGCCCGGGGCCCGGCTCTTCTTCCCCGAAGAGTTCCCGGATCTGGTCGCCCAGGAGGCGGACCGACTCTGGAAACCCGGATGAACGAACGCCCGCCTCATCCGGGCGCTGCCTTCTGCGGTCAGTCCGACAGGTCAGTGCCCCCGCCGGCGCCACTCCGCGACATCCCGCAGCGCCTCCAGCACCAGCGCGGTCCACCCGGTCTGGTGGTTCGCCCCGAGGCCGCGGCCGGTGTCGCCGTGGAAGTACTCGTAGAAGAGCACCAGGTCGCGGAACGCCGGGTCCGTCGCGTATCTCGCCTCGTCTCCGTGGGCCGGCCGCCGTCCCTGGGCGTCGGGGAGGAAGAGCGCCAGGAGCCGAGAGCACAGCTGCTGGGCCACCGCGTCGAGCGTGAGATAGCGACCCGAACCTGTAGGGCACTCCACCTGAAACGAATCGCCGTAGAAGTGGTGGTACCGCTCCAGGGCCTCGATGAGGAGATAGTTGACCGGGAACCACACCGGCCCGCGCCAGTTCGAGTTGCCGCCGAAGATGCCGGTGGTCGAGTCGCCCGGGTCGTACCGCACCGTCCAGTCGGCATGCCCCGCCACGACGTACGGGTGCTCCGCATGGACGCGGCTGAGGCTCCGGATCCCGTGCGGGGAGAAGAACTCCTTCTCGTCCAGCGCGTAGGTGAGCAGCCGGAGCAGCCGTTCGCGCGGGGCCATGGCCAGGAGCCGCGCCCCCGGTGATCCGTTCTCCGGCGGCCGATAGGTGAGGTGCATCGCCAGCTCGGGTCGGTTCTCGAGGAACCAGCGCATCCGCTTGTTGAACCCAGGCAGCCGGTTCACCTCGCGGTCGCCGAGCACCTCCGTCGCGAAGAGCGGGATGAGCCCCACCAGGCTGCGGATCCTCAGCGGGATGCTCCGGCCGCCGAGGAGCAGATGGTCGTAATAGAAGCCGTCGGTCTCGTCCCACAGCCCTCGGCCGCCCATGGCGTTCATCGCGTCGACGATGGCCACGAAGTGCTCGAAGAACTTGCTGGCGATGTCCTCGTAGGCCGGCTCCACCTGCGCGAGCTCCAGCGCAATGCTGAGCATCGTGGTGCAGTAGAAGGCCATCCACGCCGTTCCGTCGGCCTGGGTGAGCTGGCCGCCGGTAGGCAGCGGCTTGCTCCGGTCGAACACGCCGATGTTGTCCAGGCCGAGGAAGCCGCCGGAGAAGAGGTTTTTCCCGTCGGGATCCTTCCGGTTCACCCACCAGGTGAAGTTGATGAGCAGCTTGTGGAAGGCGCGCTTGAGGAACGCGAGGTCACGACGGCCACGCGGCCCGGTCTTCTTGTAGACCCGCCAGCAGGCCCAGGCGTGCACCGGCGGGTTCACGTCCGAGAACGCCCACTCGTACGCCGGCAGGTGCCCGTTGGCGTGCATGTACCATTCGCGGAGGAGGAGGATGAGCTGCTCCTTGGCGAAGTCAGGATCGACCTCGCAGAACGGCACCGTGTGGAACGCCAGGTCCCAGGCCGCGTACCAGGGGTACTCCCAGCTGTCGGGCATGGAGAGGACGTCGCGGTTGTAGAGGTTCTGCGCCCAGGTGGTGTTCCGTCCGCTCCAGCGCGCAGGCGGCGCCGGCGGGCCGGCGGGGTCGCCCTCCAGCCACTCCTCCACACTGTAGTGGTAGTACTGCTTGCACCAGTGGAGCCCGGCCCAGGCCTGCCTGGCGACTCGCTGCTCCTCGTCGGTTGCGCCGGCCGGGAAGTGTCGCGCGTAGAACGCGTCGGCCTCGGCGCGGCGCTCGGCGAACAAGGCGTCCGCCGAGGGGCCGACGTCCTTCGCGACCCCGTACTCCAGCGCCGACAGCCTGACCCGGAGGCGCGTGGAGCCCCCGGGCGGCAGCACCACCCGGTAATGCGCCGCGAATTTGGTCCCCGACTGGTCGGGGTTCACCGCCTCGCGCCGGCCGAGCACCACCGCCTGATGGATGGCGTCCTTCGGCCAGGGGCTGCGCGACTGCGCGCCGTAGAGCCGCTCCGCGTTCGTCTCGTTGTCGCAGAACAGCGGTTCGGGCCGGACTCCGGAATCGGTGGGCCCGCACTCGAAGCGGAGCAGCCCCAGCGAGGCGTGCCGCGCGAGCACGTTTCCGTCCTCGGCGAGCAGCTCGGGCCTCGGCCAGTAGCTCTCGGACGTCCGCCCCCAGGCCCAGGTGTTCCGGAACCAGAGCGTGGGGAGCACGTGCAGCGGCGCCGGCTCGGGCCCGTGGTTCGTGAGCGTGAGGCGCATCCAGATGTCGTCGGGGCCGGCCTTCGCGTACTCGGCCCGAACGTCGAAGTAGCGGTTGCCGTCGAAGATGCCGGTGTCGAGCAGCTCGTACTCCGGCACGTGCCGGCCGCGGCGGCGGTTCTCCTCGATCAGCTGGAGGTAGGGGAACGCGCGCTGGGGATACTTGTAGAGCGCCTCGAGGTAGCTGGAGGTCGGCGTGGCGTCGAGGAAGTAGTACAGCTCCTTCACGTCCTCGCCGTGATTGCCCTCGTTGCCGGTGAGCCCGTAGAGCCGCTCCTTGAGGATGGGGTCGTGCTCGTTCCACAGCGTGACCGCGAGACAGAGCCTGCACTCGCGATCAGTGATGCCGAGGAGCCCATCCTCGCCCCAGCGGTAGGCCCGTGAGCGCGCCGCGTCATGTGGGAAGTACTCCCAGGCCTCGCCGGTGGCGGAGTAGTCCTCGCGCACGGTGCCCCACTGGCGGTCCGACAGGTACGGGCCCCAGCGCTTCCAGTTCTTCGTCCGCTCGCGGTCCTCGAGGAGGCGCTGCGATTCGGGATCCAGGGCCCTGGGCTCAGACACGGGGGCGTAGACAACCAGCACACGTCGGAGGCCGCAACGGGAGAACAGCGGCAAGAAACGGCAAGCGTGGCCCGCCGACGCTAGTGAGACTCCCGTCGTCATGAGCCCCACCGGTTCCGCAACATCGACGAGTCGTCTGGCGGTGGGGCTCGCCCTCTTCGCCCTCTACGTCATCTGGGGCTCGACCTACCTGGCGATGCGGGTGGCCATGGAGGGCTTCGGCCCCTTCACCATGGCGGCGATCCGCTTCCTCGTCGCCGGCGTGGTGATGCTGGCCATCGCCCGGGCGCGCGGCGAGCCGCTCCCCACCCGCCTGCAGTGGCGCAACGCGCTCCTCATCGGAACGTTGCTCCTGGCCTGCGGCAACGGCGGCGTGGCCATCGCCGAGCAGACGGTGAGCTCGGGGCTCGCCGCGCTGATGGTCTCGGCGATGCCCCTCTGGATGGCGCTCTTCGGCGGCCTGTGGGGGCGGTGGCCCACCAACAAGGACTGGGTCGGCCTCGTGATCGGGTTCGGGGGCATCATCATCCTCAACGTCGGCAGCGAGCTGCGTGGCAGCCCGGGAGGCGTGGCGGTGCTGATGTTCGCCACCGCGGCGTGGGCCTTCGGTTCCCTCTGGAGCCAGCGACTCGACCTGCCCAAGGGGATGATGGCCCCCGGAGCCGAGATGTTCACCGCGGGATTCGTCCTGCTGGCGCTCAGCCTGCTCCACGGCGAGCGGCTGCCGGCCGTCATCCCCGGGCGGTCCATCGCCGCGCTGGCCTACCTGATCGTCTTCGGGTCGCTCGTGGCGTACACCGCATATCTGTACCTGCTCGCGAACGTCCCGGCGCCGGTGGCCTCGAGCTACGCCTACGTGAATCCGCTGGTGGCCCTCGTGCTCGGCGCCGCGCTCTACGAAGAGCGGCTGCCCCCGGCGCTGCTGGTCTCGGTCCCGCTCATCCTCGCCGCGGTGGCGCTGGTGCTCCGTCCGTCGCCGCCTCGCCCGAGGGAACCGGCCCGTCCGCCGGCCGCTCAGCTCGAGCCCGGCCTCAGAACTCCACGCCCCAACCGAGGGTGAGCTGCGCGGGAGTCCCGGCGTCGGGCCGATGGATCGGTGAGGGCTCTCCGGTGGTCCCGACGAAGGTGAAGACGCGCTGGTCCCGCGGCTGGAGCCAGCGAAGAACGCAGGCCACCGCCGCCACGAAGGCGCCGTCGTGGGGGTCCTGGGCGGTGAGCTCCGTCCCCCTGGCTCCGCCCTTCGCACCCTCGGTCAGGGAGAGGCGTGCCTCGATCCACTTGGGGAAGCCGGACTCGGTGGTGTGCACCTCGAGCCGGTACACGAGCCGCGTCTTTCCCGGCGTGGGAGCGTCGAGCGCGGTGCCCCGGGTCAGCGACAGGCCTGCTCCGAGCGCGCCACCCTGGCGCACCCGTCCCAGGCCCACCGAGACAGCGGTCTCTGCGGGCTTCGCAGCCGGGGGGGCGGGTTTCCCCTCGATGGGAGGGCTGACGACCGGAGCCGCCGCGAGCAACAGTGCGGTGAGTGGTCCCATCTAACGACGCCTCCGCTCGCGCCCGGCCAGCGCAGAAATCAGCACGCCGGCCAGTGAGCCCCCACAGCCCACCTCCGAGCCGCCCGCGCCCTTATACCCCTCCCAGAGGCCGGCCGTCTGCACGGGGGTGGCCCCGACCGCCTCCGAGGCAACGCTTCGATTGTCGGCCTCGTCGATCGCGATGCCCCGGACGAGATAGCGCACCCCGTTTTGCAGTCCGGTGACGGTGAAGGGGGTTCCCACCTCTCCGCCCACGTTGCGCCAGGCGGGCGTGCCACCGTCCAGGGGATCGACCGCGACGTCGATGAAGAAGCGTGTGATGTCATCGGGGTCGTCGTCCGCGCTCGCGGACAGGGACACGCGGAGCTTCGAGTCCAGCGGCTGGACCGAGACCGACGGCGCGCCCGGAGCGAGTCCATCGTAACGGACGGTCTTCGCGCTGGCCTGGACCGTGGCGTCGCAGCTGCCCCCGGAGCTCTGACGCTCCAGCGCTCCGCACACCCGGACGGTGACATCCACCGCGGCGCCGCACCGCGTCCCGCCGTCGAACGCGGGCAGGCTCGACACCTTGAAGGAGAAGCTCCCGCTGGCGCTCGTGGCGAGCGTGTCCTGGGACACCGTCTCCACCACCACGTCGTCCGAGGCCGGAGCATCGTCACAGCTGCCGTCGGCTGTGAGCCAGATCCGCAGCTCCGAGCAGACGGTTCCGAGGCTCGACGTGGCCCACGTCCCGCTGATCAGATCCGTGCAATCTCCGGCGTTCTTCACCACCGTCTCGCTCCCGAGGGTGAGCGACAGGCTCTGCCCCCGCGCACCACCCACCAGCAGCAGCAAGGTCCCCAGGATGCAGCCACGCACGCGCGCCCCTCCGGTGAGGTGAGGGCCTGCGTGCTACGCCGCGCGTGCATCGCCCGATGTGTGCTCCCGTGTCGTTCCGTGAAGCGGGCCGGACCGGGGGAGGACCAGGACCGCCCGCGTGCCGGCGCCCGGCTCGGAGGTCAGCTCGAGCCGGCCGCCGTGGGCCTCGGCGATGCTCCGCGCGAGTGGCAGCCCCAGCCCGAACCCACCAGTGCTCCGGCTGCGGCTGCGGTCCGCCCGGAAGAAGGGGGTGAAGACGTGGGGCAGGTCGTCGGGCGCGATGCCCGCCCCCTGGTCCTGGACGCTGAAGGTGACCTCGCTCTCCGTCCCCTCCACTCCGAGCCGCACCCATCCGGCGGAGGGAGCCGAGTACTTCGCCGCGTTGTCGAGGAGGTTGTTCAGCACCCGGCCGACGAGGCCCGGGTCCGCCTCCAGCCGTCCCGCGGAATCCGCGACCGCCGCGTCGAGCCGGTGCTCGGGGTGGACGGAGAGGAAGCGCTCGGCCGCGGTCGCGACGAGGGCCCCCGCCTGGACCGTCGTGCGCCGGAGCACGGGCGCGCCCGGGGCCGACTGTCCGAGCTCCAGGCGCGCGGCGGTGAGGAGCTCATCCACCAGCCGCTCCAGCTCTCCGAGGTCGTCGGTCATGTCCGCGAGCGAGGCGCGGGCGGTGGCGAGGTCCCCTTCCTCCGCCAGCTCCAGCGCCACGCGAATTCGGGCGAGCGGGGTACGCAGCTCGTGCGACACCCCGGCGAGCAGAGCCTTCTCCGCCCGGAGGAGCGTCACCACCCGGTCCGCCATCCCGTCGAAGGCGCGCCCCACCTCCCCGAGCTCGTCATTCCGGTCGAGCGCGGCGCGGGCGTCGAGGTCTCCCGCCCCCAGTCGGTTCGCAGCCCTGGAGAGCGTGCCGAGGGGACGCGAGATGGAGCGAGCCAGGAGGGCCGAGCCGAGGCCCACCGCGGCGAGCAGCAGACCGGCCACGGCCGCGACCTGCCAGGGCGGAGGCATGGGCGGGCGGAGATCGAGCACCGCCCACCCGTGCAGCGGAGGTGGAGGAGGAGGCGGCGGTCTCGGGAAGCGCTCCACCGGCGGCGTCAGCGACATGACGAACGCCCCGGGAGGTGGACCGAGGCCCTCGGGCCCACGCAGCAGGACGTGCATCGGCCCGGGAGGTCCGGGGGGTGGTGGCCACGGGCCGAGCTCGGGCGGCTGCACCATGAGCTCGGGCGTTCCCGGGCCGGGAGTCCGCAGCGGCGGAGGACCGACGTGGAAGGCAATGCCGACCGGGCCCCGCAGCGGACGCACCAGCGGGAGGATGAGCGGCGGCGTCGTCGACTGGAGGGACGCGGCGAGGGGATCCGCGGGCAGGGGCAACGGCGGACTGACGTTGCTCGCGAGCTGCGTCCGGTCGGGCCGGTACAGCGTCATCCGCGCGCCGGCGGTCTCTCGGAGCTGGGTGAGCGCACGCTCCAGCGCCGCCGGCTCGTTGAGCACGGGGAAGATCTGCCCCACCACGTACTCGCCCTGGCCGCGAAGCCAGGACTCGGGGATCCGCGACTGGTGCTTCACCACCAAGACCCCGACCATCACCACCAGGAGCTGAGCCAGGCAGACGAGGTAGATGCGAACCACCAGCCGCCGGAGGAGCGGTGGGCGCCCCGAAGCCGGCGGAGCCGCGCTCATGCAGGCCGGTCCGCGGCGAGCATGTAGCCCACGCCGCGCACGGTGATCAGCCAGCGTGGAGACCGGGCATCGTCTCCCAGCTTCGCCCGGAGGTGGGAGACGTGCACGTCGATGCTCCGGTCGAACGCCTCCTCGGCGCTGCCGTGTACCAGGTCGAGCAGCTGCTCGCGGCTGAGGACCCGACCGGCGCGCTCGGCCAGCGCCTTGAGGAGGTGGAACTCGTAGGTGGTGAGGCCGAGCTCGACGCTCCCGAGGGTGACCCGCATCGCCGCCGGGTCGACCATGAGCGGGCCCACGGCGATGGGCCGGTTGGACGGACCTGCGCGACCACGGGAGCGCCGGGCCTGGGCACGGATGCGCGCCAGCAGCTCGCGGGAGCTGAACGGTTTGGGCACGTAGTCGTCGGCGCCTGCCTCGAGGCCGAGCACCCGATCTGCCTCCTCGCCGCGCGCGGTGACCATGATGATCGGCACGTCGGCCCGGGAGCGGAGCTGCCGGCAGAGCTCCACCCCGTCGATGTGGGGGAGCATGAGATCGAGCAGCACCACGTCCGGCCAGACCCGGAGTGCCTGCGCCAGGCCCTCTCGTCCGTCGGCCGCGAGCGTGACCACGACCCCGTGCGACTCGAGGTAGCGCTGGGTCAAGCGAGCGAGCCGCTCGTCATCCTCGACGTACACGACGGAGATGTGCTCGGGCACGGTCATCAAATTCCCACCCTACCGCCCGGGCTCGCACCCCGGCGACCCGGGAAACATGTCTTCACACGCCTTGGGGCCCTGGTACCGTCCGCGGTCCAGTGCTGGTCGCCGTCCTCGCTCTCCTGGCTGCTTCCTCTGCGGACGTGGTGTGCCTCGAGCCGGGGGTCTGCACGCCGGTGACCCGGGTCGGCCGCGCAGGTTCCGCAGACCTCGTTCGGCACGCCGAGCGGCTCCCTGCGCGCGTCGAGCCCGGTTCTCCCTTCGCCGCATGGATGACCTGGCCGCAGCCGCCGGGGGCGGTGCGCCGGCGGGTGGAGCAGCGGCAGCCGGTCGAGCTCCGTGCCGTCATCCCCGCCGCGAAGCTCCGCCTCACCGTTGCCCCGGGGCTGCTGACCGAGGGCAGCGAGCCGGGAGTGCTCGTCTTCCTCTCGGCGGATCCGCTCGGGGGCGGCAATGCGCCGCCGGCCCTGGCCGAGCCCATCACCGGCGCCGAGACGCTGGAGCTGCTCACCCCGACCCAGAAGTCCGAGGTGAGTCGCTGGCGTTCGGCCGCCGCCGCCTGGCAGTCCCGGGTCGCGAGCGAGTGGGCCGCCTTCACCCGGGCGCCCCGGACGGCGTCGGTGCGCAAGAAGCTCCTGGACACCCTGGGCGCTCCACCGGCGCCTCTGCTGCCCGAGGAGTTCCTCACCGCGGCGCAGCGGTCCGAGCTTCGCCGGCGAGGGCACGCGCTCGAGGGGCGCATCCTGGTGGAGGACCTTCCCGACGGAGCTTACCGGCTCCGGATCGAGCGGGTTCCGCTGGATCAGCTGGTGGAGGAGTGGAACGCGGGCCTGCACGGCCTGGTGGGGCGCCTCGAGCGCGTACCGCGTCCGCGCTTCCGGGTCCGTCCCGGGCACCGGCACGACGAGGCGAGCTTCACCCTGGATGTCCGCTCCGACGTGGATGAGACCCGGATGTCCCAGGTGGCACGCAGGCTCGCGGAGCTTCCCGGGCTGGAGATGGATGACACCCAGCTCCCGCCGCCGGGGCTGTGAGCGCTGAGTCGCGGCTCGTCGCGGCGCGCCGTGGAAGCTGCAAAGCTCTGCGTCGCACGGATCAGTGGAGAACCGAGCCGCTGTCCCGCGTGCCCCTGGGAGACGGCAAGCGTCGCGTTGGCGCAACTCACGCGCTCTCCCGACCGGCCTGCGCGACCCCCTTCGCTCTGGAGTCAGCGAGACCTCGGTCCAGGCTGCAGCAGCCTCGCGACCGACACGAGCCCCAGTCCATCGCTCTCGGGACAGCGCCTCCGCAGGCCCGAGGCGCCCACCTCGAAGCCGGCCCCTTCCGAGAGCAGAGGAACCACGATTCATTCGCTCGCCCGAGCGAATGATCAACGACTTAACTATTCGCTCGGCGAGCGAATCAATCCGACTCTCAAGAATGGAGCGGGGGACCCGGGCGCCTTCGGACGAGACCGGAGGCATCGATCTCGCCCAGGCTGTCGAGTCTCAGCCGGACTCCTACGGGCGAGCCCCCCGCCGGCCGGATGGCTCCAAGCTCCGGCGGTCATCGGCCTGGCGACACGAACCGCGACAACCCGGACGCGGTCGGGGCTCGAAGCCAGGGACGGCACGGGCAATGCGGATGTGACCCGCAGCGGCCGCGTCCCCCCGGAGCACGCCGTCGATGCGGTCCCGTGTCCTGGTCCCTCGAGCCATCGCCGGCACCGTGCAATCCCGTGTCCTGAGCGACCTGGGCACCGTCTCGGGCTTCCGGCAGCCCCCCTCCCCACACGGATGTTTGCCCTTCCGCGGAGGCCAGGCAGTCTTGCATCAAAATCCATGCTCGCCCCCCTCCTCGTGCTGCTGGTCGGCGTCACCCCTGCGCCGCCCCGCTTCGACGCGTCCGGGCACAGCATCGGCGCGCCGCTGAGTGACCGCGTCGCGAGCTATGTCCTCGACGTCCGTTACGACCCCGCCCGGCGCCACGTCACCGGCACCGCCCGCCTCACCTGGACCAACCGCTCCGACGTTCCCCAGGCCACGCTCTGGTTCCACGCGTACTGGAACGCCTTCAAGAACAACGAGAGCACCTACGCCCGCGAGCAGAGGATCGCCGGAGGCGCCCGCGCCGGGACCGGCAACCGTGGACGGGAGGAGTGGGGCTGGACGGAGATTCGCTCGGCGCGGCTTCCGGACGGGACCGACCTGCGCTCCACCCTCCGCTGGGAGCAGCCCGACGACGGCAACCCTGCCGACCAGACCGTCTTCACCCTCACCCTCCCCTCGCCGGTCCCCCCGCGCGGCCAGGTGACGCTCGACCTCGCCTGGGAGGCGCGGGTGCCGAAGCTCGAGGCGCGCACGGGCGTCCACGAGAAGTACACGCTCTTCGGGCAGTGGTTTCCGAAGATCGGCGTGCTCGAGGTGCCTCCCCAGCGCGGGGTCCGCGCTCCCACCTGGAACTGCCACCAGTTCCACGCCACCACCGAGTTCTACGCCGACTTCGGCACTTACGACGCGTCCCTCACCGTCCCGCGCACGATGAGGGTGGGAGCAACCGGCGTGCGCACCGGCCAGCACGAGAACGCCGACGGCACCATCACCCATCGCTTCCACCAGGACGACGTCATCGACTTCGCCTGGGTCGCCTGGGAGGGCGCGGCGGAGACGTATGACGTGTTCCGGAGCGACAGGCTCCCGGAGGTCGCGCTCACCGTGCTCATGCCCCCGGGAGAGACCGCGGCCGCGCCACAGATCCTCGAGGCGACGAAGGCCACGCTCGAGCACGGAGGTCGGCAGTGGCTGCCGTACCCCTATCCGCACCTCACCCTGGTCGCGCCGCCGATCGGAGCGAACATCGACTCGGGCGGGATGGAGTACCCCACCTTCGCCACGGTCTACACGCGGACCCGCCCGGCCCGGCCGCGCGACACGTTGCTCTGGGAGGTGACGATCCACGAGGTCTCGCACGGCTGGTGGCAGGGCATGGTCGCCTCCAACGAGTTCGAGGAAGCCTGGCTCGACGAAGGCTTCGCCACCTGGGCGACCACCGACGTGATGAACGCCGTCGGGCTCGGCTGGGATCTGGCGCAGTTCCTCCCCCCGGGTACGCGGTGGTTCCTGGGACCGCTCGTCCAGGGGCAGCTCCGCGAGCGTGACATCCGGCCGCCGGGGACCGTTCCCCGCTTCGAGTCATCGATCGCGAGACCTGGCTGGCGCTTCAAGACCGGCCTGGAGACGGGGCGGAGCACGTACGGTCGCGCCGCCGCGGCGCTGTTGGTGCTGGAGCAGGAGATGGGGCCCGAGGCCTTCGCCCGGCTGATTCACACCTATGCCGAGCGCTGGGCGTTCCGCCATCCGTCGACCGACGACTTCCTCCAGCTGGCCTCGGAGGTCTCTGGCAAGGATCTGCGCCCGCTGGGCAACGCGCTCTTCCGCGGAACCGCCGGGCTGGACGACTCCATCGCCAGGCTCCGCTGCGCTCCGCCTCCTCCGGCGTCCGGATTCTTCGACGCTGACGGTGGCACCCCGGTCCTGCGAGCTCCTCGCGCGGCCGAGGCTGGCGGCGACGTTCGCTGCGAGGTGCTCGTGGAGCGGCGGGGCGATCTCCCGCTCCCCCTCGACGTGCAGCTCACCTTCGCCGACGGAACGAAGCTCCGTCGCGACGTACCGCCCGGCGAGCTGTGGACCCGCATCGTCACCGAGCGTCCGCTTCCCGGAGGCCGCGTCGCTCTCGCCGAGGTCCATCCCGGTGCACGCTCGGCCATGGACACCTCGCCCGGCAACGACGCCCGCTCGCTGGACGCCACCCCGGGCCCGGCGCTCACCCTGGGCGGCTGGTTCCTCTACACCGCGCAGCTCCTCGCCGCGGCGGTGGGGTCGGTCCTGTGAACCGTCTCCTCGAGCCCATCGGGGTGGGGTTCCGCGAGTGGCGCACGGTCGGCGTGCTCCTCTGGGCCAACTGGCTGGTCGCGGGGTTGATGGTCGCCCCCACGGCGCCGGCCGTGTGGGAGGGGTTCGGCCACGCGCCGCTGGCCGCGGGGAAGCCGCTCGTCTCCTCCGAGCTACTGATGAGCCTTCGCTCGTTCTTCATCAGCGGCGGAGCGCCCTCCGTCGGCGCGCCACTCCTGCTCCTCGTGGTGCTCCAGACCTTCCTGGTGGGCGGCGTGGTCTGGCGGACCTGCGCGGGAGGAAAGTTCCGGCTCGGGGCGTTCCTCGGGCAGGCGGGGCGGCTCGTCGGCCGGAACGCGCGGCTGTACCTCTGGCTCCTGATCCTCCTCGCGGTGGCGATGCTGGTGCCGGTGGGGCTCGCGGCGCTGATGAAGGTCCTCGGCCTCCGCACCCTCTTCACCATGCCGGTCGAGACCTGGATCTTCGGCAGCCCCTTCGGCGTCGCCGCCGTGCTCCACCTCGCGGTGGTCGCGGTGGCCATCGCCCTGTGGAGGCTCGCGCTCGACGTGGGGCGAGTGCTGATCTTCCGCGACGACCTCCGCAACACCCGCCGGGCGGCCTGGCACGCGGTGCAGCTCGTGGTGCGCTCTCCCCTCTCCGTCGTGCTCTACGCGGTGCTCGGAGCCATGGCGACCGGGGCCGTCCTCCTCCTGATGCGAGGCCGGGCGATGCTGCCCGAGGGGAACGCCGGCCTGGCGCTGCTGGCCCTCGGCGTGGGCCAGGTCGTGCTCTGGACTCGCCTGGCGTTCCAGGTCGCCGGGACCCGCTTCGCCGCGGAGCTGGTGGAGCGAACCGTCGCCGAACCGCGGCATGTCGCCCAGCTGCAACTCCCCGTGGAAGTCGCGCCCCCCGCCTGACAGTCGCCCTGCGCAAGGGCTCTCGCTGGCGTGACGGGCGTGGTTACCGTCATGGGCTGTGATACGTCGCCAGGAGCACCGATCTGTCCTGACCCGGACCATCTGCCGCGCCACACCGGGAACATCCTCCCTTCCGGGTGTCATCCAGCTGTCATCGAGTCTGCCGCGGAGATGGGAGACTCCATGCGGCTGAACGTCGGAAAGAGGTTCGGCGTACACGTGCGGGCTCTACGCCACGGCCGCCAGCTCACCCAGGAAGAGCTCGCCGAGCGCAGCGAGCTGTCGGTCGACGCGGTTCGCCGGATCGAGCGCGGCGCGTTCTCTCCGTCGCTGGAGACGGTGAACAAGCTCGCCACCGGCCTCGACGTGTCGCTCCGCACGCTGTTCAACGACTTCGACCGCGATCGCCGGGACCAGGTGGCCGAGCTCTGCGACTACCTCGAGAAGCGCAACCGGACCGAGCTGCGGATGGTGTGGCGGGTCATCCGCGCAATGTTCGAGGAGGTCTGAGCGAGTCGCGCCCGGCCGGACGGCGCACGGTGAAGCCCACGCGCGCTCCGCCCTCGGTGCGGTTCTCGGCGAAGGCGTTCCCGCCGTGCGCCTCGGCGATGCGCCGCACCAGCGCCAGGCCGAGCCCCAGCCCGTCGCTCGTCTCCCCACGCTGGAAGGGATGAAAGACGCGCTCCTCCTCCCCGGAGAGCCCCGGCCCCGTGTCCTCGACCGAGAAGCGGACCACGCCGTCGGGCACGTCGATCCGGAGCCGGGTGACGCCGCCGCCGTGCACCCGCGCGTTCTCCAGGAGGTTGGACAGCGCACGCTGGAGCAGCGTCGGGTCTCCTTCGAGCGAGACCGGGGCGTCTTCCACCTCCAGCAGCGCCGTGGGAAGGGCCGCGCGCTCCAGCGCCCGGGCACCGAGGTCGCCGGCGTCGAGCGGCACCCGCGCCATGGCGCTGAAGTCCAGCCGCGCCGAGGCGAGCAGCTCGCCCACCAGCGCGTCCATCTCCAGCACCTCGTGCTCGACCTGGTCGGGGACGGAAGTGTCACCACCGCGGCCCAGCTCCAGCAAGAGACGGATGCGAGCCAGCGGCGTGCGCAGCTCGTGGCTCACCGCGGCCAGCAGCTCGCGCTGGTCCTTGAGCTGTCGCTCGATGCGCTCGGCCATTCCGTTCATCACCTCGGCCAGCGAGCGCACCTCGCCCCGGGCGAAGCGCACGTCGAACCGGCTCTGGAGCCGCCCCTCGCCGAGGTCGCGCGCCACGCGGGTCAGCTCCTCCAGGGGCCAGGCCAGCTTCCAGGCGATCTTCCCGGAGATGGCCCAGAGCGACACCACCGCCACCGCCAGCGCGAGGAGGACGGTCCACCCGCCGCCGCCGCGCGGCCAGGGGTGCACCCGCACCATTCCGACCTGCACGCCGTCGCGGACCACGGGTGCGCTCGCAGCCCAGTGCATCGTCGCCGGCCCGAAGCGGGCAGTCTCCTTGCCGGTCGCATCCTCCAGCTTCACCGACCAGCCCAGCTGCCCGGCGATCTCGGAGGCCCAGGCGTCGCGGTGGCGGGGATCATCCCAGACCCGGGAGGCCTGCACCCCGATGAGCGCCTGCACGTTGTTCCACTGGGCGCGTCCCGACGGCCCGCGGAACCGGTCCACCACGGTGGTGACCGCCGAGACGACGAAGGCGGTGACCAGGATGGAGACCCCGAACCAGACGAACAGCCGGCGCTGCATCCGGGCGCGGCTGCGCCAGCGCGCCAGGTCCGGCCAGCGGCTCCGGTGGTGCCAGGGATGGCAGGGCGGGACCACCGACTACTGCTCCCGGCTGAGCACGTAGCCCACGCCGCGCACCGTCTTGATCCGCCGCGGTGCGCGGGGGTCGTCGCCGAGCTTCGCGCGGAGATGCGAGATGTGGACGTCCACCGTGCGCTCGCCGACCACCACGTCGCTCCGGCCAGCCTCGGCGAGGAGCGCATCCCGGGGGATGACCCGGCCCGCGCGGCGCATCAGCGCGACGAGGATGTCGAACTCCAGGCCGGTGAGATCCACCGCCTTGCCCTCCACCGTCACCAGCCGCGAGCCGACGTCCACCTGCACGTCGCACACCGCCAGCTTCTCGCTGACCGCCTCGGGAGCGCTTCGCCGGAGCACGGCACGCAGGCGAGCCAGCAGCTCGCGGGGGCTGAAGGGCTTGGGCACGTAGTCATCCGCGCCGATCTCCAGCCCCACCACCCGATCGGTCTCGTCGCCCTTGGCGGTGAGCATGAGGATGGGAACCCGGCTCCGGGTACGGATGCGCCGGAGAACCTCCAGCCCATCCATGCCCGGGAGCATGATGTCCAGGAGCACCGCGTCGAAGGCGGAGGCATCGAGCGCCTGGATGCCGGTCTGGCCGTCGTAGGCCGGCGTCACCTGGACGCCGTTCTGGCCGAGCCAGCTCACCAGCAGCTCTTGCAACCGGCGGTCGTCGTCGATGCACAGCACCCGGACGGACATGGCAGGGCGGGAACTCTAACGTCCTCCTTCGTCCGGTGGCAGGAACGCCGGAGGCGGGCGGTGGGGGCCGCCCCGTGCGGCGTCCACGCACAGCCCGGCCATGTGGCGCTCCCAGGCCAGCCGGCGCTCCCAGTGCCGCATCCGGAGCGAGTGGAACCCGGAGCCGAACCCGGCCAGGACCCCGGCGGTGAGGAGCACGATGCGCAGGTCGCGTCTCATGATCCGTTCCTCCTCACCACCGCCGGCGCCAGCCGGAGGCCAGGAGGTCCGCCAGCTCCGCGCGCTGCCGCGAGTCCAGCGCCTCGTGAACACGCGCCGCCTGTCCGCGCAACGTCTCGCGGACGGTCGCCAGCCGCGCCTCGGCCCGGGCGAAGGCCTCCTCCAGGGCCGCGGGGTCGAACGTCTCGCCACGGATGCTGCGCCCAACGTCGGAGCGCATCCGCTCCGCGTCGTCGTGCCAGCCCCGCATCGTGCCCCGGAGGGCCTCCGCCGCCTCGGCGATCACCCGCTCCTGCCCGGGAGAGGTGTCCATCCGCTCGAACAGCCAGCGCAGCGGGCCACGGGCACCCACACGCCCGTGTCCATTCCAGCCCTCGTGCCGCCAGCCGCCCCAGCGGTGGCGGCCCCAGGGGCCCGGGCCGTGGGCGTAGGCCCATCCGCCCCCGCGCATCGTCCTGACTAGGGCGTAGAGACACACTGCGCCCACAAAGAAACCCAGCATCGCTTCTTCTCCAGTCCTGCCTGGGCGACGGGATTGTCGCCCGCGAGGAGAGAGGTAAGCGGGAGGTGTGAAGCGCCCGCCGGGCCTCCGGTGAAGAAGTGCAAACCTCGGCGGCGCCCAGGCCCCCTAGTGGGGGGTGAACGGCGCCCCGGCCTCGAGCCGCTCGGCCTGCTCGCGGACCGTGGCGGCCTGGGGCGGGAGCCGCACCCAGCCGGCGGTGTGCTCGGTCCGGCCGTACCACTCGGTTCCGGCGCGGCCGATCTCCAGGAAGCCGAGCGGGCGCCGGTCCCGGGTGTACTCGACGCGCAGGGACGGCGCAGGAGCTCCCTCGCGGGGGATCTCTCCCCGGCCGAGCACCTCCAGCGGGGCGAGTCGCCACAGCCGCTCGGCCCAGGCCGTCGCGTCGGCGCTGGTGTCGTCGGGGTTCTCCGCGGGGGCGACGCGGGTCGCACCCTGCACCCTCCGGACGACGAAGTCACGGGTGCGCCCCTCGACCTGGAGCTGCAGCGCGTCCGGCTCGTCGGCGCGGAAGGCGTGAAGGCGGCGGTCCACCAGGCGGCTCGATGCGGCGGAGAGGTCCTGGACCAGCGACTCCTGGATCAGCCACAGGTGCCCGTCCTGGCCGAGCAGGTACGCGCCCGAGGCACCGGGGGGCGTGGAGACTGCGAACTCGAGGGTGCGGCCCGTCGCCGACGCACCCTGGCCGGTGTCGAGCCGGAGCCGCTTGCCGGAGGCATCGAGCCCGAGGCTGGTCCGGCGCTCGGGCGTGGCGATGCCCAGGTCGCGGGTGGCCATGGGCGGCGAGACGCGATTCAGCAGCTGCTCCGCCACCTCGTTGCCCCTGAGCTCTCGTGGGGGGGCCGGCGGAGCGTCGCGGATGGCACGGAGCGGGTCCGGGAGGCCGGCGTCGGCACGGCCGCGGGTTCCCCCGTCGCCATGCGGCTCGCGCGCGGACGGTCCGGCGTCGGCGCGGGCGGCCCGCGGCGTGGGGCCCGCGTCCGCGGTGACGCCTCCGTCCGGCGCCAGCAGGGAGGGGCTGGTGGCGATCCGCACCCAGACCGCACGGTCGGAATCGCCCGCCCGGAACACGTCGACCAGATGGGAGCCGTCGTCCCAGTGGACCGCCCTCACCTGCCCACGGCCGAGCGACGCCACCGGCACCTCGCCCGGAGCGCCCTGCCGTGGCGGGCGGAGCCAGACCGCCGCCGCCAGCGCGAGCGCACCGGCGGCGACCGCGACCTGGACCAGGACCGGGCGTCCCCTCATCCCGTCCTCCTCCGCCGTGTCACCCAGATGCCCGCGCCGAGCACTGCCAGCGGGGCGAGGAACACGGTGACGTAGAACCAGGCCACCTCCTGACCGCGGGTGTGCTGGATGGGGAAATCGGTCTCGCCGCCCGGAGCGCCGAGCGATTCCTCACCGAGCAGCCAGCGCACGGAATCCAGGGCGAAGGCGCGGTTGCCGGGGCTCACGTCGAGGACCAGGTCGGTGAAGGCGTCCGAGTCCGCGACCACCACCGCCCGTCCCTCGTCGGTTCCCTTCTTCGGAAGGGTGATCGCCGCGGCCACGTCCCAGGCCTTCCGCTTCTCCGTGCGCGGATCGAAGGAGTAGCTCCCGTCGAGGTCCCGGAAGGTCTCGGCCAGGGTGGAGATGGTGAAGACCACGTTCACCCCGGCCGGCTTCTGGGTGAGCATCTCCAGCGATCCCGAGCCGAGCAGGAATACCGCAAGCCGCCCGCTGGCTCGCACCAGGGTTCCGACGCTCGCGTGCGGCCCGAAGGTCGCGGTCACCAGCTGGGCTCGATCGCTGGGCTGGTGGGTGCGCGCCAGGTAGACCCGGTCATTCACCAGGGTCGTGGGGACGAAGCGCACGCCGAGTGGCTGGAGGAGAGCGTCGAACTGCGAGCCGGCCTCGGGATCGAGCGCGACCAGCAGTCGGCCGCCGCCCCGGACCCAGCGGACCAGCGACTCCACCTCCTCGCGGAGGAACGGCGTGGTGGGGCCCAGCACGAGGACCGCGGCGGCATCGCGCGGGACCTCGGAGGCCAGGCCCTGCGCGGCGCCGAGCGGACGGACCTCGTCGTTCTGCGCCCGGAGCAGGTCCTGGAATGCCTTCACCGTGCCCCGCGGGTCGGAGAGGTCTGCGTTCATCGCCGCCCGCTCGCCGTGGCCGGTGGTGACGTAGAGGATCTTCTGCGCCCGGGCGACCTTGAACAGGCGCTTCTGCACCTCGGGATCCAGCTCGCGGAGCTGGCTCCTCGAGGAGTCGAGCGTGGTGCCGGTGAGGTAGGTCTCGTGGCGCTCGCCGCGGCTCACCGCGATGGCGCCGTTCGCGCTCACCCCCAGCGCCCGGGCGCGGGCGAGGTCCACCGCCGCGTCCAGCTGCTCCACCTTGAGGAGCGGGCTCTCCCTCGCCAGGGACTCGGCGAAGTCGCGCACCGCAGCGCCGGCCTCCGAGCCGGGCGGATAGAAGAGCGTGAGCGTGACCGGCTCGGTCAAGCCGCGCACCAGGCCGCGGGTCGACTCGCTCGGCCGTCCGGGGCGGAAGTAGCTCCAGTCGCTGGACACGTCGAGGGCGTCCGCCACCCAGCCCACGGCCAGCGCGGTGGTGAGGACCGCCACCAGCGCCACGCCGGTCCCGACTGCGTCCTGCACCCGTCCCACTTCCACCTCGGGTGCGCGGGCCATGGCGGCGTAGGCCAGCTCGCCGAGGATGAGCGGCACCACCGCCCCCACGGCGAGGAGCGCGGTCGCGAGCTGCAGCACCGTGGCGAGCCGGGGGAAGCTCCGGCGAACGTCCGGGCCGCCGGCGGCGAGGACGACGTCGGACTGCGCGAACCAGGCGACGAGCGCGAGGCACGCGAGCGTGGAGAGCACGGCGAACAGCCGCTCCACGCGGGGCCGCTGCGCGGCGGCGGAGAGCGCGGAGCGGTTCCAGCGCAGCACGGCGGCGGTGCCGACCGCGAGCACGCCCGCGACGTTCAGGATGACGCGGATGGGGCCCGAGCCCACCACGCGCTCGCCGAGGAAGACCGCGAGCAGCCCCAGCACGGTGGCGACGGTGAGGAGGGCGCTCCTCGCGTTCATCGCCACCGCCGCGCCTCGAGCACCCGGGCGCTGGCGAACAGCGCCACCCAGGTGACGAGGAGGTAGTAGGCCACGTCCCGAAGATGCACCTGGCCCGACTGGAAGGAGGGGAAGTGCGCGTTGTGCAGGGCGATGGCGGCGAAGAGCTTCGAGAACGGCGGCTCGGTGACCGAGGCGAGGAGCCAGGCCACCAGCAACGACACGAGGAAGGCTCCGCCGAGGATGGCCGCGATGATCTGGCTCCGCGCGATCGCCGATCCCAGCGTGCCCAGCCCGAGCGATGCGCTTCCGAGCAGGAGCAGGCCCAGGTACCCGGCCAGCAGGTGCCCGAACGAGATGTGCCCGTGCACCAGGATGAGCAGCGGCATGTACACCGTGGCCAGGGTGACGCCGGAGAGGAACGCCAGCGCACCGAGGAACTTCCCGAGCACGATGTCCCGATCTCGCACCGGGGAGGCGTAGAGCAACGGAAGGGTCCCCAGCTGCCGCTCCTCGGCCAGCAGGCGCATGGCGAGGAAGATGGCTGCGACCATCGTGGGCCCGGAGGAGAAGTAGAAGAACCGGGTCAGGACCTCGGTGGAGCGGCGGGAGCCTTCGAGGGCGAAGGCGTTGAAGAGCAGACCGTCGATGAGCAGCACCGACGCGGCGATGATCCACCCCGTCATCGTGCGGAGGTAGCCGCGCAGCTCGCGGCGGGCGATGAGGAGCACCGGGCTCATGCCGACGAACCCCGCCCGGCGAGCTTCAGGAACAGCGACTCCAGCCGATCCGCCGAGACGTCGAGGCGGAACAGCTGGCCGCCGGCGCCGAGCGCCGCCTGGGCGAGGGCGGGCCTCAGCGCATCCGGCGCGTCCACGCGGAGCACGGCGTGTCCGCCTGCGGCGGGCTGCACCACGACCGCGCGCACCCCGGGGACCTTCCGCAGCGCCGAGGCGACCGCCTCCACCGGTCCGGCGACCTCGAGGTCGACTCCGGTGCCGACGCCGAGGCGCTCCTCGAGCTCGGCCTCGCTGCCCTGGGCCACCAGCTCGCCGTCGCGCACCACCAGGAGGCGGTCACAGGTCTGGGCGATCTCCGGGAGGATGTGGCTCGAGACCAGCACGGTGTGATCTCCGCGCAGGCTCCGGATGAGCGCGCGCATCTCCACGTTCTGCACGGGGTCGAGGCCGTTGGCCGGCTCGTCGAGCAGCAGCACCTCCGGCCCGTGGACCAGGGCCTGCGCCACCCCGACCCGCTGGCGGAACCCGTGGCTCAGGGTGGAGATCCGCTCGGCGTCGATCTCCGCCAGTCCGGTGCGCTCCTCGGTCTCCCCCACCCGGGCCGGAATGCGGGCCTGCTCCACCCCTCGGAGCCCGGCGACGAAGGCCAGGTACTCGCCGACGGTCATCTCCTCGTAGAGCGGCGGCGTCTCGGGGAGGAAGCCGATCCGGGCCTTGAGCTGCAGGGGCGCGGAGAGCAGGTCTTGCCCGTCGAGCCGCACCGTACCCGAGGTGGGCAGCAGCACACAGCCGAGGATGCGGAGGGTGGTGGTCTTGCCCGCGCCGTTCAGGCCCAGGAAGCCCACGACCTCGCCGGAGTCGATGCGGAACGACAGATTCCGGATGGCCGCTCGTGCTCCGTAGTACTTGGAGAGCTGCTCGACCTGGATCATCCGTGGGGGGCCGCTCTCTTTCCCAGGCACGGAGCCCCCGGTCAAGAGCGGAAGCCTCTCAAACCGCGCTCGGGAGCCGGACCTTTCCGAGACAGAATCGGAGTGCATCCTCCAGCCCCGGCCAGCGGAAGCGGAACCCCGCGTCCAGGAGGGCACGGGGCACCACGTTGGCCCCGGAGAGCACCGACTCCTCCCCCATCTCGCCGAAGGCAGCGCGGATGACCGGCGCCGGGACGGAGGCGACGGTGGGACGATGGAGTACCCGGCCCAGCACGTGAGTGAAGCCGGCATTGGTCACCGGCTCGGGCGAGGTGAGGTTGGCCACGCCCTGCAGGGAGGGCGTCCGGAGCGCGAAGTGGATCGCCCCGATGACGTCTTCCAGCGAGATCCAGCTGAAGACCTGCTTTCCCGATCCGATCTTCCCCCCGGCGCCAGCCCGGAAGACGGGGAGCATCTTGCCCAGGGCGCCTCCGTCGGGGCTCAGGACCACGCCGGTTCGCAGCTTCACGACCCGTACCCCGGCCTCCTCGGCGGGGCGAGTCGCAGCCTCCCACGCCTCCGCCACCTCGGCGAGAAAGCCGGTGCCGCGAGAGGACGACTCGTCGATCGGCGCCTCTCCGCGGTCGCCGTAGTACCCCATGGCAGAGCCGTTGATGAGCAGCGATGGGCGGTGTGCGGCGCGACGGATGCCGGCGACGACCGCCTCGGTGGTGCGGACGCGGCTCTCGAGGATCTCCCGCTTCCGCGCCTTGGTCCACCGGCCCCCGGCGACGTTGGCGCCGGCGAGGTTCACCACCGCGTCGAGCCCATCCACCTCGCCGGCCTTCTCGCCGCGGCCGAGACGCACCACCACGTGACCCCCGGCGGTCAGGAAGTGCGCGAGCGCGTTGCCGATGAGACCGTGCGAGCCGGTGATGCCAACCCGGAGCGGCGGACCGGGCAGCTCGGCGTGGCGCGCGAGGTCGGCGGCGGTGAGGGCGTGGCGATAGCCAAAGACTGACTCGAGCCTCTGCTGTGCGACCCCGGCGCCCAGCTGCCCGAGCGCGCCGAGCGAAAGGGCGTAACGCACGTCGTCCTCGAGGAGGGACCGGGCCTCTCCGTCGGGAACCATCCGGTGGACGTGCTCCCAGCGCTCGAAGGGGCCGGACTCCTGCCGGTCGGTGAAGGAGCGGCCCTCGTCCAGCGCGGTGTGGAGGGCGACGAACGTCCTGGGCAGCGGCCCAAGGCGGAAGCGCACGACCGTGCGGGCTCCCGGGGCGAGACCGCCGGAGCGCTCGAGGACTTCCACCGGATCGAACGGTGGGTTGAGGCGCTCGAACGCACTGTGGCGGGCGTGCCAGTCGAACAGCTCGCGGGCCGGCACCGGCATCGGGCTCCGCGCGAGGTAACGGCGCTCCTCCATCGACCTCTCCCCTGGGCGACCACTTCCGGCACCCACCGTGCGCTTGTTATGAGCGAGTGCGGGGCACCGCAACCTCGACTGCTCGATGGAAGTCACCTCGCCAGAAAGCATCGCCGCCGCCGTCGCGGTGCTCCGCCGCGGGGGACTCGTCGGTCTACCCACCGAGACGGTGTACGGCCTGGCGGCGGACGCGGAGAACGAGCTGGCGGTCCGGCGCATCTTCGCGGTAAAGGGCCGGCCCTCGACGCACCCGCTCATCGTGCACGTCGCTCACGCCTCGGCGATGGGGTCCTGGGCCTCGAGCGTGCCTCCCGAGGCTCACCGCCTGGCGGCGGCGTTCTGGCCCGGGCCGCTCACCCTGGTCCTCCGGCGCTCGCCGCGCGCATCGGACGCGGTCACCGGGGGACAGGACACGGTGGCCTTGCGTGTCCCGGGACATCCGGTGGCCCTCGCGGTGCTGCGGGCCTTCGATGGCGGGGTGGCGGCGCCGAGCGCCAACCGCTTCGGCCGGGTGAGCCCCACGCGCGCGGAGCACGTCCGCGCGGATCTGGGGAGCGACGTGGATCTCGTCCTGGACGGCGGTCCGGCGCGGGTGGGGGTGGAGTCGACCATCGTCGACCTGAGCGGGGACGAGCCGCTCCTGCTCCGGCCGGGCGGCGTCCCGGTGGAGAGCGTGGAGAAGGTGCTCGAGCGGCGGATCTCGCGGGTGCCGGGGCGGAAGACCCGCTCGCCGGGCCTGCTGCCCTCGCACTACGCGCCGCGGGCCGGCGTGCTCCTGGCCGAGCCGGGCGGGGCGGTGGCCAGGGCGCTGGCGCTGGCGGGGAACGGGCGGAAGGTCGCGGTGGCAGTGCCGGAGTCGATCGAGGTCCCCGAGCCGCTGGTGGCGCTGCGCATCCCCGCGGACGTCGACGGGCTGGCCCGCGAGCTCTACACGGTGTTTCGCCTGGCCGACGAGGCAAAGGTGGACGTGGCGGTCATCTCCGTCCCGGGAGAGGAAGGGCTCGGGCTGGCGGTGGTCGATCGGCTGCGACGGGCCGCGGCGCCGCGGACGAGCTGAATCAGCGCGCGCAGCTCGAGCAGTTGCGCTCCCAGCCGTCCTTCGCCTTCGCCTCGGCCACTGTCTGCCACTGCATGTTCGACGGCGCACCCGTGTCGGGGGCCGCGCCGTCGGCGGGCCTCGCTCATCGACGGGCGGGGCCGGGCGCAGCTGCGGTGTCGACCGCCGCCACGCCCGGCCCGCCCAGGCCGTCAGCGTCTGCCCATCGGCTGACGCTCAGTGCTGACCGTCGTCATCGCTGCCGTCCCAGCACCGCCACCAGTGACGCCAGTCGCAGTGCCGCGGCTGCTCGAGCGCCTGGCGCAGCACGCGCCCGTCCACCGTCGGGGCCGGCTCCACGTCGAGGATCTCGAGGATCGTCGGAGCCACGTCGACGTTCCGCATGCGGTCGATCTCGACGCCCTCCTTGAAGTCGGGACCGGCGGCGATGAACGTCGCGCTCATCTCTCGAAGGCTCGCGTCGTGCCCGTGCGCGCCATAGAAGTTCGGCACCGAGTAGACCGCAATCTCGCCCGTGCCCAGCGCCGGGTCACCCAGCCTGATCACCACCGGCACCTGGATGCCGTCGAAGTTGTAGCCCGGCCTCATGGTCGCGAAGACGTCTCCATAGTCCTGCCCGATGTCGTCGCTGGTGCAGAACCCGGGCTTGCCGCACTCCGAGGGACGCACGTACACGTTCGTGAAGAGGGACGCCTTCTGGCCGTTGTAGATCGCGTTGGGATCCACGGCGCCACGCAGCGCGGCGGCCACCTGCTCGACCAGCGCCGGATAGTCCTTCGGGTCCACGGTCCCGCCCTGCTCCCGGCCGGACAGGTTCACGTACACGTTGGCCGCCGGTCCGCTGGTCCGGATGGCCAGCTTGGAGGTGTCCAGACCGGCGCGGCGGAGGAGCTCGCTCACGTTCACCGCGGTGTGGAACGGCGCGAACCCGTGGTCCGAGACCACGATCACGTTCCCCTCGGGCTCGCCCTTCTTGTCCACGCCCACGGCCTGGATGATCCGCTCCACCGCCTCGTCGGCCGCGCGATAGGCGTTCTGCACGAACTGGCGATAGCGGGCCACCTTCGCCTGGTCCTGCCCGGTGGCGCCGGTGGGAAAGCCCGGCGAGCCGATGGTCCGGGCATCCGTGGGGTTCGTGGCCTGCCGCCAGTCGGTCAGGAGGAACTGGTGCTCAGACCCGTCCGGCTGCTCGAAGTAGAACATCGCCAGGTCGGCGTCGGGGTTCGTCTTCAGCGCGTGCAGGGCGACATCGGCCTGGTAGCGGGTCCAGGTGGTCACCAGGCTCGCGTAGACGGCCTCCAGCTCGGCGTCGGGGAAGGTCGCGAAGCCGGGGCTCAGCCGCTCGGGGATGCGGAAGTCCGGCTGCGGCCGCCAGAAGCCGACGTTGTTGTTGATGTCGTCCACCGCCCCGTTCAGCGAGGGGTCGCTGCCATTCCGGGGGATGAAGTTCGCCGAGAGGCGGACGAGGTGCACGTTGGAGAGATCCGGCGCCAGCGCGCTGAGGAAGAATCCGGCCCCCACCACGTTGGCCGTCCCCTCGAAGAAGAAGGGCGTCACGTCGGTCCCCACCTTCACCACCGCCGGGCCGGTCTGCGGGCGGGGGAACGGCCCGGGACGGAGCACCGAGGGCGCATCCACCACCGGAGCGACGGGGGGCGTCGCGCTCGCGACGTTGAAGATGACCAGCGTGTCGTAGTTCACGACCCCGTCTGCGGTCCGATCCAGCGCCGCGGCGACGAGGTTGAACTTCAAGTTCCGTCCAAAGGCGCTGGTCGTGCCGCAGGTCGAAGAGAACGTCGGCGCGCAGAAGATCGTCTCCAGAGCAGCGACCTGCACCGGATTGAAGGAGGTGAAGCCGGCCGCTTCCAGCGCGCTCACCACGGTGGGATCGGCCGGGCCGAAGGCGAGGTTGCCGGGCTTGGCGAGCTCGCCCGTCGAATAGCCCTGCGCCCCCACTCCGGCGAAGGCGCCGAAGGGCACGGTGTAGTCCACCGTCCGGAAGGGCACCGCGTTCTGGACCCGGGTGCCGGTGATGGAGATGTCGGCCACGTCGGCCCCGGCCCAGGTGGCGGCGACCACCACCTTGCCCTCGCGCCTCGCGGCGAGCCAGAGCGGCACCGCGGTGAGCTCTTCCTCCGCCAGCGGTCCGAGCGGTGAGATGCGATACCCGCCGATGGGCGCGCCGAACCCGCTGATGCTGGTGCCGACGGTCCCGCCCACCGGGTGGAAGGTGTTGGCGGCGATGTCGTTGTGCGCCGAGGTCGATCCGGTGGCGATGAGGATGTGGCCCGGCGCGGTCAGGGTCGGGTTGGCGGTGACGTTCCTTTCCGCGCGCACGCCGTGTCGAAGGAGCCGGCCGAGGCCGGTCTTGCGGTCGAGCACCCCGTCCTTGACGTACTGCTCGATGAACTCCGGCTTGGCTCCGTCGAGAGAGATGAGCACCACCTTCGGTGCGGCGTGAACTGGTGCGGAAAGCACCAGCGCCAGGAAAGCGCTGGCCACAGCAACTCCGACGCGCATGGGTTCCTCCCCGCGTCCCGAGATGGGACGAGCGAGCGCGGGGCTATAGAGGCGACGAGTGGCGAGCCGATGTCAGGCCCGCATCAACCCCGGTGAGTTGGCAAGTCGACCCTCTGCAGCTCCGACGGCCGAACGTCGCAGAAGCGTCACGCCGCCGCGGTCACGCCCTCAGGCAGCCGCATCCGTGAGCGGCTCGTCCCCGCGCAGCTCCCGCAGCATCTGCGTCAGGCCTCGCACCCACGATGGGTGCGCGTTGAGGCTCGGCACCAGGGTGAGCGCCTCGCCGCCGTGCGCGAGGAACTGGGCCTTCGCCCGGATGCCGATCTCCTCCAGCGTCTCCAGGCAATCGGCGACGAACGCGGGGCTGAACACCACCAGCCGCTTCACGCCCTTCTGCGCCAGCTCGGGGATCACCAGGTCCGTGTAGGGTTTCACCCAGGGCGTGCGACCCAGCCGGCTCTGGAAGGTGACGGTCCACTTCTCGGCCTCGATCCCCAGCCGCTGCGCGAGCGCCCGCGCGGTGGAGAAGCACTGCATCCGGTAGCACCACCGGTTCGCGGGGACCTGCACGTCGCAGCAGTCCGCCCGCGCGAGGCAGTGCGCGCCGGTGGGGTCGCTCTTCTTCACCTGCCGCTCGGGAAGGCCGTGGAAGCTGAACAGCACGTGGTCCGGCCGCGCCTCGGACAGGACCGGCCGCCCCACGTCGGCGAAGGCGTCCAGGAACGCCGGGCGGTCGTAGAACGGCGGGAGCACGCGCAGCGCCGCCACGTTCCATGCCTCGCCCACCAGCCGGTAGACCTGCTCGAGGCTGGAGCCGGTCGAGCTCGAGGCGTACTGCGGATAGAGCGGCACCACGCTCAGCTCGCGAACCCCCCGGGCGCGCAGCTTCTCGATGGCCGAGCGGAGCGACGGGCTCTGGTAGCGCATCCCCAGCTCCACCGCCCAACCGGGGCCGAGCGCATCCTGGAGGCGGTCACGCAGCGCGTTCCCGTACACCAGCAGCGGCGAGCCCTCGGACATCCAGATCTTCCGGTACGCCTCGGCCGACCTCTGCGGCCGGAAGGGCAGGATGACTCCGTAGAGCAACGCCGCCCGGCCCACCGGCCCGATGTCGAGCACGCGCGGGTCGCTGAGGAACTCGCGGAGGTACCGGCGTACCGCTCCGGTCTCCGGCGCGTCCGGCGTTCCCAGGTTGATCAGCAACACGCCCTGCGGAGCTGCATCCATCAGTTCAGCGCGTTGGGCTTGGTGAGGGCGAACTCGGCGATCCGGGCCTGGAAGCTGGACCCATCCTGCCGGACGAAGGTGTAGCTCCCCCGCATCGTCCCGAACGGTGTCCGGAGCATCGCCCAGCTCCGGTACTCGAACTGTTCGCCCGGCGCGAGCCGCGGCGTCTCGCCCACCACGCCCTCCCCGCGCACCTCCTCCACGTGCCCGTTGGCGTCGGTGATGATCCAGTGCCGGCTCCGGAGCTGAGCGGGCACGGTGCCCTCGTTGGCGATCCGCACCGCGTAGCTGAAGGCAAACTGCCCGCTCTCGGGTGCGCTCCGCTCGGCCCAGAAGCTGGGCTGGACGGTGATCCGGATCCCCTCGGTGACGGTGCTGGACATGACGCCCCGCCACCATGACCCGGCCCCCGCCCGGGGCGCAACGGTCTCGCGGAGACCCTGTGGGCCGGTCGGAAGATCCAGCCGCCATCGCGGACGAGGCCAAGCGCGATCAGGGGGCCGGCCCATCGTGCCCGGTCGACACCGGCTCTCCCCTCGCCTTCCACCAGGAGGCCAGGAAGGCCAGGACCAGCACGCCGACGATGATGATCAGCGAGAGCCAGACCGGCACCCGGATCCACTCCTCGAGGATCATCTTCAGGCCCACGAACCCCAGCACCACCGCCAGCGCCGGTTTCAAGTAGTGCAGCCTGGCCAGCAGCGAGCTCAGCACGAAGAACAGCGAGCGCAGGCCGAGCACAGCGGTGATGTTGCTGCTGTAGAGCACGAACGGATCCCGGCTCACTCCCAGCACCGCGGGAATGGAGTCGAGCGCGAACATCAAATCCGTCGTCTCCACCACCAGCAGCACCAGGAAGAGCGCTGTCACCTGGATCTTCCCCGAGCTGCTGCGGACGACGAAGCGGTCCTCGGGGGCCGAGTCGGCCACCGGCAACACCCGCCGGGCGACCTTCAGGACCGGGTTCTGAGCCGGGTCGGTCTCCGGCTCGTCTTCCTTGCTGCGGATCAGCTTGAACGCCGTCCAGAGCAAGAAGGCCCCGAACAGGTACAGAAGCCACTGGAACTCGTGGACCAGCGCCGCGCCGCCGAGGATCAACGTCCCGCGCATGACGAAGGCCCCCAGCACGCCCCAGAAGAGGAGCAGGTGCTGCTGCACCGGCCCGATCCGGAAGTACTGGAAAACCAGGAGGAAGACGAAGAGGTTGTCGACGCTGAGCGCGTACTCGATGACGTAGGCGGTGAAGAACTCGAGCCCGCGCTGGTGCCCCCGCACCACCCAGAGCAGCAAGCCGAAGGCGACCGACAGGCTCACCCAGAGGATCACCCAGCGACCTGCCTCGGCCGCGGTCATGGCTCGGTGCCGGCGCCGGGCCACGCCCAGGTCCACCGCGAGCACCAGGATGACGCCGGCGTTGAACAGTCCCCAGGCCCACATGGGGGTCGTCATCGCGTCACCCGTTGCCGCTGGCGCTGGGAAGTGCCGGTCTCCGGAGCACCATCATTGCCCGGTCCACGATGGTGAGCTTGCCTCCCGCGGGGGTCATGGCCCCCGTCTTACCGTCGCCATCCGCGGTGTCCACCAGGATTTCCCAGTCGCTGCCCCACTGGATCGCCGGAAGCACGAACTCCACCGGCTCGTGGTTGGCGTTCATCAGGATGAGGAGGGTGTCGCCCGTCACCTTGTTCCCCACCGTGTCGGTGGTGGCGATGGCGTCCCCGCCCAGCAGGAACGCCAGGGAGCGGACGAAGGGCTGCGTCCAGTCGTCCTGGGTCATCTCCGTACCGTCCGGACGGAACCAGGCCAGGTCCTTCAGGTCCGAGTCCCAGATGTGCTGGCCCCGGAAGAAGCGCCGCCGCTGAAGCACCGGCTGGGACATCCGCATCGTGATCAGCCGCTGGGTGAAGGCGCGGAGCGACTTCTTCCGCTCGTCCAGGTTCCAGTCCAGCCAGGAGATCTCGTTGTCCTGACAGTAGGCGTTGTTGTTGCCGTGCTGGGTGCGCCCGATCTCGTCCCCGGCGAGGATCATCGGAACGCCGTTGGAGACGAAGAGCGTGGTGAGGAAGTTGCGGACCTGGCGCTCCCGGAGCGCGATGATCTTCGGGTCGTCGGTGTCTCCCTCCACGCCGAAGTTCCAGGAGTTGTTGTCGTCCGCTCCGTCCTTGTTGTGCTCGAGGTTCGCCTCGTTGTGCTTCTTGTCGTAGCTGACCAGGTCGCGCAGGGTGAAGCCGTCGTGCGCGGTGATGAAGTTGATGGAGGCGTGAGGGCCTCGCCCCGAGAGCTGGAACAGGTCCGAGGACCCGGTGAGGCGGTAGCCGATCTCCGCGGCCAGGTTGTCCTCGCCCTTCCAGTACTTCCGGAACGCGTCACGGTACTTCCCGTTCCACTCCGAGAAGTCCACCGGGAGCGCGCCGAGCTGGTACCCGCCGAGGCCCACGTCCCACGGCTCGGCGATGAGCTTCACCCGGCTGATCACCGGGTCCTGGTGGACGGCGTGGAAGAACGGCGCGTTCCGCTCGAAGGTCATCTTCGTCCGCCCGAGCGTGGGCGCGAGGTCGAAGCGGAACCCGTCGACGCGCATCTCCTGTACCCAGTAGCGCAGGGACTCCATCACCAGCTTCAGGGCCTGCGGGTGGTCGAGGTTGAGGCTGTTTCCGGTGCCGGTGAAGTCCTGGAAGTAGCGCGGGGACTCCGGGCTCATCACGTAGTACGCCAGCGGGTCGAGGCCCTTGAGGCTCAGCATCGGCCCCAGGTGATTGCCCTCGCCGGTGTGGTTGTAGACGACATCGAGGATCACCTCGATGCCGGCGCGGTGCAGGGCCTTCACCATGCCCTTGAACTCGTTCACCACGTTGAAGGGTCCGGTGCATGCGCAGCGCGCGTCGGGCGCGAAGTACCCGAGCGTGTTGTAGCCCCAGTAGTTGGTGAGCCCCTTCGCCTCGAGGAATCCCTCGTCGACCGAGTGGTGCACCGGAAGGAGCTCCACCGCGGTGATGCCCAGCCTCCTCAGGTAGTCGATGGTCACCGGGTGCGCGAAGCCGCCGTACGTCCCCCGGAGGTACTCCGGGATGTCCGGGTGGCGCATGGTGAAGCCCTTGACGTGGGCCTCGTAGACGATGAGCCGCGGCCAGGTGATCCGCGGGCTCTCCACGCCCTCCCAGTTGAAGCGGCCGTCCACCACGATGCTCCGGGGCATCCCTGGCGCACTGTCACGATCGTCGAAGGACAGATCGGCACGGCGGCTCCCAACCCGGTAGGCGTAGACCGGCGCGTCGAAGTCCACCCGGCCGAAGATGGCCCGGGCGTAGGGATCGACCAGCAGCTTGTTGGCGTTGAAGCGAAGCCCGCGGTTCGGATCGTAGGGACCGTGCGCGCGCAAGCCGTAGAGCGTCCCCGGCCCCACCCCGCGCAGGTACCCGTGGCGGACGTTGCGCGACTTCTCCGGGAGGGTGATGCGTGCCGTCTCGCGGTTCGGGTCGCGCACGTCGTAGAGGCAGACGTCGATCCGCTCCGCCCACTCGGAGAAGACGGCGACGTTGACCCCCTCCCCGTCCCAGGTGGCACCCAGCGGATATGGCTTGCCCGGCCAGACCGCTGCGGGGACCGTCATTCCACCGCCTCCAGGACCGCCACCGGGAAGTCGGTGAAGAGCGGCCCCAGAGACAGCCCCCCCTCGAGCGGCTGCGCGCGGACGCCGGTCACCACGTTCCGGAAGCGCCGGCCGGCGAGGTCGGTGGGGAGCCGCATGCGGGTCGAACCGTAGACCGGACCGAGTCCGGCGCGGAGCGCGCGTGTGACCAGCCGCGGGGCGACGACCACCACCGCCTCGTCTCCCAGCCGCCGGGCGAAGGCCAGCGCCCGCGCAGCGGCGATGCCGTCCAGCTCCAGCGGCTCGTACCCGCCCCGGCGGAAGAGCTCGGGGCGGGCCTGCCGGAGGCGGAGCATCATCGTGGTCAGGAGCAGCTTGCAGCGACCATCGGCCGGGTGGGCCCAGGCGTCACGGGCCACGCCCACCGGCCCGTTGCCGTGCTGGCGCAGCAGCTCGGCGAGCATCTGGTCCCGGAGCTGGAAATCGACCGGACGCCGGTTGTCGGGGTCGACCAGCGACAGGTCCCACAGCTCGCAGCCCTGGTACAGGTCCGGCACCCCCGGCCCGGCGAGCTTCAGCGCCACCTGCACCAGCGAGTTGACCTGTCCCGGCCGCTCGATGCGCTCCTTGAGCTGACGCGCCTGCTCGAAGAACACCCGGCTCAGCCCGGGGTCGAGGACCCGATCCACGAAGCGTGCGGTGGCCTCCTCGTACTCGGGGTCGGGATTGGTCCAGCTGGTGTGGACCTTGGCCTCCCGGATGGCCTTGAGCATGTAGTCCCGCACCCGGCCGCGGAACGCCGGAAGCTGACTCGGGTCCAGCTCACCCATGGGCCAGGCGCCGAGGAGCGTCTGGTAGAAGAGGTACTCGTCGTTGCCGGTGGGCGCGGGTTTGCCGGCGAGCTCGGTCTTGTGGCCGGAGTTCAGCTTCCGCCAGCTCTCGAGCGCACGCCGCCACTCACCCGGCATCTCCGAGAGCACCACCAGCCGGGCCCGGACGTCCTCGCTGCGCTTGGTGTCGTGGGTGGAGCTGGCGACCAGCGCACCGGGGAAATCGCGGGCCCGCTCGAGGCTCCGGTGATGGAAGGTGTCCACGCTGGTTCCGAAGTGCTCCGGCTCCCCGCCCACCTCGTTGAGCGCCACCAGACGGTTGTAGACGTAGAAGACGGTGTCCTCCAGCCCCTTCGCCATCACCGGGCCGGTGATCTGCTGGAGCTTCATGGCGAATTGCAGCATCACCTGGCGCTCGGCGATCGGAAGGTGCTCCGGGTAGCGCTTGAGGAGCACGTCCTCGAGCCAGTCGAACAGCGAGGCGTTCGTGGTGGGGTCCGCGATCCGGGCGCGGGCGATGGTCCACTGGATGTAGTGCGCGTCGCGCTCGTCCACTCCCGGCGCGGAGGAGACGTAGGTCCGGTACACCGGGAAGTGGGCGATGAAGCCGATGAGCGCCCGGCGGATGGAGTTGAGAGTGAAGTCACGGGTGCGGCGGTTCATCTCCGAGATGCGATTCAGCTCGCGGGCGAGGCCGTTGATCTCGCTCGACATGCTGACCGCCACCACCTGCTTCTTCTTGTCCACCAGGAGCGACTCGAAGCGCAGTGGATGGGTGATGAACTTCTCGTAGATGTCGGTGAACTCACGGCCCGCCGTGGCGTCCACCATCACGCCGGTGGTGAGGTTGGCGAAGCGGTAGCCGGTGGTGCCGTGCACCGCCCAGTCGTCGGGGATGCGCTCCTTGCCGCCCTGGATCTTCTCCACCACCACGTAGAGCGCGTGGCGGAGCGGTGAGCTCGGGTCCGCTCCCGCCTCCGCCTGCCAGCGCCGGGCGAGGGCCTCGGACACCGCGGGCCAGCTGACATCGTCCACCGCGTCGCCGGCGAGCTTCCGTGCCTGATCGAGGAAGTACCTCTCCTGGAGCCGGAGGAAGTAGGCGCTCGGATCGAACAGCCCGTCGGGGTGGTCGATGCGCAGCCCGTGCACCATGCCCCGGGCGAGGAACTGGAACGGCAGCGCGTGCGCCTCGTCGAAGACCTCGCGGTCCTCGACCCGGATGGCGGCGAGGCTGTTGATGTCGAAGAAGCGGCGGTAGTTGATCTCCTCGCCCGCCACTCGCCAGTGCGCGAGCCGGTAGGGCACGTAGCGCTCGAGCAGCCGGTTCAGCGCATCGAAGCTGCGCGGGTCGTTGGGCTGACCGTTGAGGCGCTCGAGGTTGCTCCGGAGGTGCTCGGAAACCACCGGCGAGCCGGTCACCAGCGCGTTCAGCCTGCGCTTGAGGACCTCCTTCTCGCGGCTGCGCTCCTGGACCTTCTCCGGCGAGGTGTCCCCGCGGGAGGGCAGGTTCCGGAGACCGGTGAGGATGCTCTGCAGCTCCACGAAGTCGGGATGGGACTCGCCGATCTGCCCGCCCACGTTCTCCGCGCCCGGGCCGAGCACGTCCTGGTAGGCGCGGGGATTCAGCGGGAGGCGGTGGTCGAAGTAGCGGAGGGAGATGGTGCCGCCCTGGTACTCGAGCTGCAGCTCGCCCCGGTCCAGCACCACCCCGTACTGGTCGCCGAGGATCGGGAGCAGCACCTTGTTCCGGAGCTCGGCCTTCACCGGATCCCACTCGATGTCGAAGAAGTGGGCGTGGACCGCCGCCGGGCCGTTCTCGAGGACGTCCTCCCAGAGCGGATTGCCGGAGGCGATGCCCATGTGGTTGGGGACGGTGTCCAGCAGCAACTTCAGCCCGTTGCTCCGCAGCGTGTCGGCGAAGGAGGCGAAGCCCATCGCTCCCCCGAGCTCGGGGTTCACCTGGGTGTGGTCCACCACGTCGTATCCGTGCGTGCTCCCCGGCATCGCGCGGAGGATGGGCGAGGAGTAGACGTGGCTGACGCCGAGCCGTGCCAGGTAGGGGGCGATCCCCCCGGCCTTCGCGAAGTCGAACTCCTTGTGAATCTGGACCCGGTAGGTGGCGAGGGGGATCTCCTGCGAGCCGACGAGCTGCGCCCGGGTGCGGGCGTAGAGCGCCTCGGCGATGGCTGGCTCCTCGACCGGACGGGATGCGCCGGGCTGGTCTGCCTCTCGGGCTTCCTCGGGGAAGGGATCCATGTGCGTAGGGTGATTACCGGAGGTCCAGACTCACGGGCGGCGAATGTGGGGATGCGCGCGCCAGCCAACAATCCCGAATGCCCCGGGTCCGGAATGCTCCGCCTCTGGCACACCTCGTCTCGGCCGAGACAGTGCAACCGTGGTCAACCCTGGCGTCCGCCCTCGTTCCGGAACGTCACCATCCGCCTGTCCGAGGCGTACCGGACCCGCTCCCCCTCGAGGCTCGCCAGCGACGAGCCGCTGCGTTCCAGCACCGTGGTTCCGCCGGTGGCCGGATCGTTCGCGGTGTACCGGCCGGTGCCCGGGTCGCGGCCGGTGAGGCAGATCCAGTGCTGACGGGCGCGGCCCTGCACGTCGTGCACGACCCGGAGCAGGACCGGACGGCCCGCGTCGAGCTCGCGGTCCAGCTGGGCACAGTCGAGGTCCCCGGGGCTGGCGCGGGCCCGGCCGGGGATGGCGGACCCGGCAGCGCTCCAGTCGAGGAGCGGACCCTGGAACCCGCCGGAGGCGCGGAGGTGCCGGACGAGCGCGTCCGGGGTGAGCACGGTTCCGCCGATGCGGCTGAGGGCCATGGCGCAGGCCGTGACCGCGCACCCGGCCTGGGCGAGGGTGGGCCCGTCTCCCGAGACGCCGAGCCGCTCCGAGCGCCAGCTTGGATCCGCCTGGCGAAAGCGTGGGGTGTCCGCCGGAGGGCGAGCCTCGACGCCGAAAGCGCTTGGCGTCGTCTCGGCGTTCGCCGTCCCGGCGGGAACGCGGTGAACCCAGCGGAGGAGCGCGGTCTCCAGCCGTGCCCGCTGCTCGTCGACGTGGGTGCGGAGGCTCTCCGCCCCGTGCCGCACGCTCCGCTCGAGGACGGAGACCAGGTCCTCGTCGGTCTCCCGGCGCTCGGTGCGCGTGGGCAGCGTGAGCACCTGCCCCACCTCGATGCGGTCCGGATTGGCGATGCCGTTGAGGCGCGCGAGGCTCCGGACCAGCTCGGCGGTGCTGCCGGGAATGCCCTCGCGCCGGAGCTGGCGAGCGATGCCCGACAGGGTGTCTCCCGGCTGGACCACCCAGCTCTCCGCATCCTGCGGCGGGGCGGACACCTCGGGCGAACCGGTGGCGGCGGGACGGATGGCCATGGGCGCACGGGGGTGCAGCAGGCGGGCCACGGTGTGCGCCCCGTGGGCCGGCGGCCGCGCACGTCCACGCTCGAGGACGACCGGCCCGAGCTGCGGACGGACGAAGGGCCCCGTGGTCGCCTTTGCGCGCCGGCCACGGAGCCCTCGGATGCTGGGGACGAGCCCCGGCGGAAAACGTCAGCTCAGGTGCTTGTTGACCAGCTTGGTCATCTCGAACATCGAGACCTGCTTCTTGCCACCGAAGACAGGCTTCAGCTTGTCGTCGGCGTTGATCATCCGCCTCTCCTTGGCGTCCTGGAGATTGTTCTTGCGGATGTAGGCCCAGAGCTTCTTGACCACCTCCGTGCGGGGAATCGGCTTGTTGCCGACGACCTGCGCGAGGTCCTCGGACGGCATCAGCTCCTTCATGAAGGCGGCGTTCGGCTTGCGCTTCGATCCAGACGACTTCTTCGCCGTCTTCTTCGCGGGCTTCTTGGCGGCCATTCGGTTGGATTCTCCTCCCCCTCAGAGGGGACGTTGTGCGGCTCGTCGTCGAGTCGATGGCTTCGGTCGACGAAGCCAAGGCTGGGCGGATATCAAACTTCAGAGGAGAAAACACGCTTGGAACGCGTTTCCCCCTCTGAGAATCCTGGGAGGCCCCTCTGACATGGAGGCGTTGATCACTGGAGCGGCAGGGTTTCTGGGGAGTGCCCTGAGCCGGCGGCTGGTGGGGGAGGGACACCGGGTCCGGGCCCTCCTCCGTCCCGGAAGCGATGCGTCGCCCCTCGACGGGGTGGCGGTGGAGCGGGTGTCGGGAGACGTGAACGACCCCGGGTCGGTCGCCCGGGCGGTGAAGGGGGTGGAGGTCGTCTTCCACCTTGCCGGGCTGCGCCGCGCCCCGGAGCGGTCGGCGTTCTTCCGGGTCAACGCCGAGGGAACTCGCACCGTGTGTGACACCATGCTCCGGGCGGGAGCGCGGCGGATGGTCCTCGCCGGGTCGCTCGCCGCGGTGGGGCCCTCCCGTCCCGACCGGCCCCACGTGGAGACGGACCCCTTCGCTCCCGAGGAGTGGTACGGCGAGAGCAAGGCCGAGGCGGAGCGGATCGCCCTGGGGACGGAGGGGCTGGAGGTGACGGTGGCCCGGCCGCCGCGGATCCTCGGGCCCGGCGATCGCGAGAACCTGGTCTTCTTTCGACTGGTGAAGCGTGGGCTCCGTCTGGAGATCGGGGGTGGGCCGCGCCCGCTCTCGGTGGTGGACGTGGACGACGTGGTGGAGCTGTTGCTGCTGCTGGCCAGACGACGGGGGGCGGTGGGCCAGGCCTTCTTCGCTCCCGGACCGGACGTCACGTCGCTCGAGGAGATCCAGGCGCTCGGGGCCGAGGCGCTCGGGGTGCGGACGCGGACGCTGCGGCTCTCGCCCCGGCGGCTGCAGGCGCTGGCGGCGATGGCGGACGGGTACAGCAGGCTGACAGGGAAGCACCTTCCGCTGAACCGGAAGCTCGCGCGGCAGCTGCTCGCGCCGGCGTGGACCTGCAGCGGGGAGAAGGCCCGGGCGCTCCTCGGGTGGGTGCCTCGCATCGAGGCGCGAACCTCGATTGCCCGGAGCGCGGCGTGGTATCAGGCCCGAGGCTGGCTATGAGCGCGAAGGCGGCTTTCTACGACGTCGACGGAACGCTGGTGAGGACGAACATCGTCCACACCTACGCGTACTACGCGATGAACCGCGGCTCGCTCACCGGCATCGCGGCGCGGACGCTGGCCACGCTCGCGCAGATTCCGGTGTACGCAGGTCTCGACCTGATCAACCGGAAGGTCTTCAACGAGTACTTCTACCGGGCCTACGAGGGGCTCTCCGAGGACCGGCTGGTGGTGCTGGGCGAGGAGATGCTGGAGGACGTGCTGAAGCCGGCCATCTTCCCCAAGGCGCAGGACCTGATCGACGAGGCGCGGCGGTCCGGGTGTCGCATCGTGCTGATCACCGGCGCGCTGGACTTCACCGTGCTCCCGCTCGCCCGGTACCTGCGCGCCGACGACATCATCGCCAACAAGATGCAGTTCGTGGGCGGCATCGCCACCGGGAAGGTGATCCCCCCGATCATCGAGGGCGCGAACAAGGCGCATGCCATTCGCGAGTACTGCGTGAAGCACCAGCTGCAGCTGGACCAGAGCTTCGCCTACTCCGACAGCTTCAGCGACTACGCGATGCTGGCGATGGTGGGGCGCCCGACGGCGGTCAATCCGGACATGCGGCTCCGGTCGATCGCCCGGGCCTACCACTGGCCGGTGCTGGACCTGCGCTGAGCGGCACCGCCGCTACTTCCTGGCGCTGCCGAGCTGCCTCAGCCGGCTGGCCAGCTCCTCGAACTCCGGGTCCCCCCGCAGTGTGTTCAGATCCGGATCGGTGCGCATGTGATCGAGCATCCGTGGGGGCACTCCCCCGTTCTCGACGGCGTCCCGGAGATACGCCAGCGCACGATCGCGTTTCCCGGCCCTGGCCGCGACGCAGACGAGGTTGTAGCGCGTGTGCCGCGCGATGGGACTGCTCGGACCGCGGACCCGCTGTTCGGTTGCCAGCGCCTCGAGCAGCACCTTCTCCGCGTCCTCGAAGCGCCCTTCACCGAGGTAGGCCGTGGCCAGGTTCTGCACGTCGAGCAAGGTGGATGGATGCTCAGGGCCGAGGACGCGCCGCTGAGTGCCGAGGATCTCGAGGTGGATCCTCTCCGCTTCCGCATAGTTGCCCATCGTGGCCTGCGTGCCGGCCAGGTTGGCCATCGCACTGAGCGTCCTCGGGTCGTCGGGGCCCATCACCCGCCTCGTCCTTTCCACGACCTCCGCGCGCAGGACGACCGCCTCGTCGAACCTTTGCTGGTGCGAAAGCGCGTTCGCCAGGTTGTTCGTGGAGCGGATCGCTCGCGCATCGTCTGCCCCGTACAGCCGCCGCTGCTTCTCGAGGAGCTCGCGTAAATGCTGCTCGGCTTCCGTGGCGCGGCCGAGCATGAGGAGATCCCTGGCGACGATGCTCTCGCTCTCGAGCGTCACGGCATGATCCGGGCCAAGCCTGTCGCGCGCCATCTTCAGCGTCTCCCGACTCGGCGGTTCGACTTCCGCGTACCGCCCTTCCAGGAGCTGCAACTCGGCCCAGTCGTTCTGCGATTTCAACGTCTGCTCCGAGCTCGGCCCGAGCACCCGAGAACGCGTCTCCAGGGCCTTCTCCAGAAGTGGCTCCGCCTGCGAATAGAGGCCCAGATTCTTGTAGACGAGCCCCATCGTGCTCATCAGACGAGCCTGCAGCTCTGGGTCGTGGGCCAGGCCGCCCTGGATGTCCCGAGATGCCTTGTCCAGGATCTCTCGCGCAGTGATGGCATTGCCCCGCGCCTCGCTGGGGTCCGAGACCGAGAACATTCCTTCCATGAAGTCCGCGACCCGGCGCGATGCCTCGGCCTCGCGGGCGATCCGGCGCGCCTGGAAGGCCATCATCGTCGCGAATGCTGCCAGAAGGCAGAACGCCGCCGAGGCAATCAGCACGCCCAGACGATGCCGGCGGACGTACTTCTGGATCCGGTAGACCCGACTGGGCGGCCGCGCAGCGACGGTCTGGTGCTGCAAGTAGCGCCTGATGTCGGCCGCGAGCTCGGAGGGCGTGTCGTAGCGACGCCTTCGATCCTTCTCCAGCGCCTTCATGGTGATGGCGTCGAGGTCTCCCTGGAGCTCCTGGGTCAGCTTCCGGCGTTCGGAATCCCGCTGCCCCGTCGTGCCCTCCGGGCTCTGGGTGTTCGCGGCGAGCTTGGCGCTCGGTCTGGGCGGCTCGATTTCCCTCAGCTTCCGCCGCATCTCCTCGTAGCTACACGAGCGCAGCTCCTGCGAACCGAAAGGAAGCTCGCCGCAGAGCAATTGATAGAGGATCACCCCGAGCGAATAGACGTCGGTCCGGGTATCGATGTCCTGGCTGGTGAGGTCAGCCTGCTCCGGGCTCATGTATTCCGGAGTGCCGATCATCGCCCCCACCTCGGTGAAGAGCGTCTTGTCGGTCAGCCGGTGGGCGATCGCCTTGGCAATTCCGAAATCGATGATCTTGGGGACTGCCTTTCCGTCCACGAAGCAGACCAGAACGTTCGAGGGCTTCAGGTCGCGATGGATGATCGCCTTCTGGTGTGCGTGCTGGACCCCCGCGCACACTTCGACGAAGAGGGCGAGTCGCTCCGCGGTGCAGAGCTTGTGTCTGACGCAGTGCCCGTTGATCGGGATTCCGGGCACGTACTCCATGACGAAGTACGGTCGACCTTCGAGAGTGGACCCTCCGTCGAGGACCTTGGCGATCGCCGGATGGTCCATGAGGGCGAGCGCCTGCCTCTCCGACTCGAAGCGAGCGACGACCTCCTTCGTATCCATTCCGGCCTTGATGACCTTGACCGCCACCTGGCGGCGAACCGGCGTCAGCTGCTCTGCGAGCCACACCTGTCCGATTCCACCCTCGCCGATGACCTGGAGGAGGCGGTATGGCCCTATGGAGGGGAATGCCGGGGGATCGACCCCAGGCTCGGTTTCCCTCGCAGCCGGAACGATGGCCTCAGGCGGCCCTGTCCCGACATCGGTTTGCTCCGACATGCGTCACCCGACGATTCGCTGCGGAGATACCCCCAACCGCGGTGGGGAGCCAAACGAGCGGAGTTGCCATCGGGTTCGGAGTGTGCGGCAGCGCGTGCCGCGCTGCGGCGACTCCTGGTCGAGACCCGCGCGCCTCAGGGCGCGAACAAGGCCCACGCCGTCCGCGCGTACTGCGTGAAGCTCCGGCTCGACGAGAGCTTCGCTGACTCCGACAGCTTCAGCGAACGAATGAGGGCACCGGAGAGTTGCTAGCGGTGACCGGCGGGCACGGCGTCTTCGGGCAGCACGTTGATCCAGGCAGGACCCGTATGCAGTGCCGGGTCGAAGTTCGAGAATGAGCGTGCGATCTGTACGCCGGGGCCGCCCGGCACCCCGAAGAAGGGTGAGGTGCGGAGCAGGCGCCCGAACCGGTCGAGCGGATGAACCCGGCCCTCGGAGGTCACGAACAGCGTCCCCTTCTCGTCGACGTCGAGGCCCTGTGCCCGGGTCACCTCGGGGGGCAAGGACACCGCTCGAAGCTCGAGGCGAGCCGGATCATGTCGACCTCGTAGCATCCTGGTCAGGAATCGAGCGCCCTCGACCAAGGTCCACATCTCGCCGGTCGAGGGATGGATGCGCAGCGTGAGCCGACCCTGCTCTCCGAGCACGCCCTGGGGCACGTCGAAGCGCTCGCGGACTCGCAGCGCGGCATCGAAGGAGTAGACCCGGCGGGCCTGGCGGGACACACCGACCAGCATCTGGTTGCTCTCGTCGAACGCGATCGCGTCGAGAGGTGCTTCCAGGGCGGCGTCGGCACCGGGGCGGCCGGAGCGATCGAGCGATTGGATCCGATCCCGCATCAGGACGTAGAGGCTCCCGTCCCGCGGCCGGTAGGCGAGCCGGAGCGGGGTGCTCGAAACGCGGGCCAGCGGGCTCGAGGTTCCGGTCAGCGCGTCCAGTTGCCAGACGACGTCCGAACCTTCCGCGAGGTAGGGATGACTGATCCCGATGGGGTGGAGGACCGCATCGACCACTCTTGCCCCGGTCGCGGTTGCGAACGTCCTGACCGGGCGTGGTGCGCTCCTCCCGGTGAGCTGGATCGGCGAAAACAGCACGAGCTGGTCGAGGTCGTAGGAAAGCCCGTACTTCGGAAAGATCGCCATGTAGGCGTCCATGTAACCCGAGCCGAAGTTCACCAGCCGGTCCTGGGTCCGGATCACGCAGCCGCTCGGAAATCCGTTGGCGTCCTGCCCGCAGAAGTACTCCGTCTCGGATCGTCGCCTCCACCGACGAGGGTGACGACGTGGCCGCCGACGCGCATGTGCGCTTCGGGCTCATCCGCGTTCGTGTACCAACCCATCGCGATGTTGACGAGCCCGCCGGAGAACGCCGCCATGGCCGCGTCCCGGACGCGGGGAGACCAGTCACCCGAAGCGACGACCAGCGCGACGATGAACTGCCCGGGCGCGACGGCGCCAAGCCAGGATTCCACCGCCTCGTCGCCCATCCCGCCACCCTTGATGGGATCCGTTCCGATGAAGGCGCCCATGAAGAGGAGGTTGAAGGTGATGGTGTTGTACGCCGCGAGAGAGCCGGTCTCCCAGTTCCCCGGCCCCGGCGAGACGGCCGGGTAGCCGTGGTTCGCGATGTAGGCCATCCAGTTCAGAGCGGAGGTGGGCCCGCAGTACATCTTCCCATCGTTCGGCAGGCCGAAGACGGTTCCGTTTCGCGAAAAGGCGCGCTTCTGATCGAGATCCGGGACGCCGGTGATCTGAAACGAATAGTTCGCGCCGTCGTACTGGAAGTCGTCGGCCCTTGCGACGCGCGGAACGACCAGACCGGTCAGCAGGGCGAGGGAAGCGACGAGAGAACGGCCGCGCGCACAGCTTCGCAGGGTGCGGGGCTTCATGGGCTGACTCCTCCCCACCACGAGGAGGCGACGGCGGCAGCTCCGTCGCCACCCGGTGAAGAATCGACGCGGAGAAGCCAGCCCGTACGCCTATTTCTTCTGCTTCGCCATCTCCGCGACGAACGCGTCCTGCGCCTTCTGCATCTCCTCGGGGGTGGGGTCCTTGATGTGCGTCGCGAGGTTCCAGGTGATCCCCCACTTGTCGACCACTGTGCCCATCCGGTCACCCCAGAACGTGTCCTGGGGCGGCATCGCCGGCTTGGCCCCGGCCTTGGTGGCGCGCTCGAAGGCTCCGTCCACGTTCGGCGCATAGATCCACAGCGAGGAAACGCTCGGCTTGTTGCCCATCTCCGGCGCGACGTCGTTCACGAAGAAGCAGGAGTCGCCGATCTTGAGATTTGCGTGCCACACCTTCTTCCCCGTGGGGTCGGGAGCGCGGAACAGCTCCTCCGCCCCGAACGCGCGCTTGTAGAACTCGATGGCCTCCGCGGCACCGTCGAGGTTCAGGTTGGGGGTGATGGAGTGAAGACCTTCGGGAATGGGCTTTGCCATGACGTCCTCCTGAGATCCGACCAGCCGGACGCCGGCGGGGTACCACGGATCGCCGGACCCCGGCGGGTCCGGAATTGCGAAGTTCCGTGTGTGCGTCAGCCGGCAGGCAGCCCCAGGCAAATCCTGACAGGCATCGATCAGCTGTCCTGGATCTGCGGCGGCCGCCGCTCAGGGGAGGATGCGGTTGCGCATCCCAGCGTGGACCACGGTACAGGTCCGAGGCGCAGGCCGGCTCAAGAGGACTCACGCTCGAGGCCCGTGGCGACGGCGAAGCGAGAGACCATGTTGTAGCCGGCGATGGTGCCGATGAGCTCGACGACCTGATCGTCCGGGAGCACGGCGCGGATTCGCTTCATCGTGGCCGGCTTGACCTCGATGTTGCGGGTCATCTCGTAGGTGAGGGCGAGCGTGGCCAGCTCCGCCTCGTCGAAGTGCTTGCTGTCCTTCAGCGCGGCCGAGGCATTCTTGAGGGCAGCGAGCTGCTCCTTGGTGCCGCCGGCCTTGAGGAACTCTCCCTCGTGCTGGAACCATTCGTAATCGGCCTTGTTGAGCACGCCGATGGACATGATCGCGATCTCGCGGAGCTTGGCCGGCACGGCGAGCTTCTGTCGGATGGTCCCGAACATGGTGTTCCAGGCCTGGGCGAAGGCCGGGCTGTTCAGGAGCATCCGATCGAGGTTGAGCAGCTTGCCTTCCGGCCGGCGGGCACGGATGGGGGCCACGACATCGGCTGGCCCCGCCGCATCGCTGTCGGGACGATAGGGGATTCCGGATCTGGACACGTTCGCGGGCTCCGCGGCGTTCGCCGAGGCGGGAGGAAACGAGCCTACGAGAAGTACCGCGAGGACGGCCGTGGGCATCGTTTTCATGAGGAGTCCCCCTTGCCTGTGAGTGCGGGCTCGCAGCCTGCCGGAACCCGAGACGGGAGACCGCACCCCGAGCGCCACCGGGAGGTCGAGTGTCGGGTGTGGCTCGCCTGCGCGCACCGCAAAGCTCAGCGCAGCTCGGTTGCATGTTCCTGGCATTGCCGGGCAGCGCAACGCGCACGCTGGACCAGGGCTGAGCGCGCGTCAGGGCGCGGCGTCCTCGAGCTCCAGGCCACGCATCCGGAAACCTCCCTCGGCCAGAGCGCGGCGGAGGCTCTCGGCCGGAGAGCTCTCATCCGGGCGAGGGACCGGGCTGAGCGCCCACGAACGATCAGAGCGCAGAACCCGGTACCTCAAGCTGGGCAGCACGTTGACCTGGGACGCCGTCGCGCCGGAGCGCCCCTCGACGATGCGGGCCAACGACTCGCCGGTGCGGGCGTCGAGGAGGACCGCGCCGGCGCCCTCATAGGCGATGATCAGGGTCGCCCCGTCCGCGGACCAGCTCACCACGCCCGCGACCGAGGAGGGATTCCGCGTGGTCCAGATCGGCTCGAGTCCGGGAACCTCCCACACGCCGACCGTTCCCGGCGCGATGACTGCCACGCGCCGCCCGTCCGGGCCGAAGCTCGCCCAGGGGACGAGGGCGGGGGG
>Ga0081540_1000051_pt1 | contig 126311 bp, 117 predicted proteins | sample TabmetS2T1R1_FD_71024 | JGI IMG/M metagenome (GOLD analysis project Ga0081540, IMG submission 71024) | Tabebuia heterophylla rhizosphere microbial communities from the University of Puerto Rico - S2T1R1 | ecosystem: Host-associated > Plants > Roots > Rhizosphere ... | reverse complement strand
GGGCTTGGCGCCCTGCGCCATCTTGATCTGCATCATGTCGGAGTTGACGAGATATTCCGTCGTCACGCCGAAGCGGCCCGAGGCGACCTGCTTGATCGCCGAGCGCATCGAATCGCCGTTCGCCATCGGCTTGAAGCGATCGGCCTCCTCGCCGCCTTCGCCGGTGTTCGACTTGCCGCCGATCCGGTTCATCGCGATCGCGAGCGTGGTATGCGCCTCGCGCGATATCGAGCCGAACGACATGGCGCCCGTGGCGAAGCGCTTGACGATTTCAGAGGCCGGCTCGACCTGGTCGAGCTTCACCGGCTTGCGCTTCTCGTCCTCGGCGGTCTTGATCCGGAACAGGCCGCGCAGCGTCAGCAGGCGCTCGGATTGCTCGTTCAGGATCTTTGCGAACGCGCGGTAGCGCTCCTGCGAGTTGCCGCGCACGGCATGCTGCAGCGTGGAAACGGATTCGGCCGTCCAGGCATGGTCCTCGCCGCGGGTGCGGTAGGCGTATTCGCCGCCGACATCGAGCGCGGTCTTGTAGACCTGCGCGTCGCCGAACGCGTCGGTGTGGCGGCGCGCGGTTTCCTCGGCGATTTCGGCGAGGCCGACGCCCTCGATGCGGGTGTGGGTGCCGGCAAAATACTTGGCGACAAAGTCGGCCTTCAAGCCCACGGCGTCAAAGATCTGCGCGCCGCAATAGGACTGGTAGGTCGAGATGCCCATCTTGGACATCACCTTCAACAGACCCTTGCCGATCGACTTGATGTAGCGTTTGACGATCTCGTAGTCGTCGAGCGCGCCCGGCAGCCGATCCTTCATCGCGATGATGGTTTCGAACGCGAGATATGGATTGATCGCCTCGGCGCCGTAGCCGGCCAGACAGGCGAAATGATGCACTTCGCGCGGCTCGCCGGATTCGACGACGATACCGACCGAAGTGCGCAGGCCGGTGCGGATCAAATGATGATGCACGGCGGCGCAGGCCAGCAGCGACGGAATCGGAATCCTGTCCGTGCCCGCCATGCGGTCGGACAGGATGATGATGTTGACGCCTTCGCGCACCGCACCTTCAGCGCGCGCGCAGAGTTCGTCGAGCACCTGCTCCATCCCCGCCGCGCCGAAGCCGGCGTGGAAGGTGGTGTCGAGCGTGCGAGACTTGAAATGGGTGTCCGCGACGTCGGAGATCGAGCGGATCTTTTCCAGGTCCGCATCGGTCAGGATCGGCTGGCGCACTTCGAGCCGCTTGGTCGAGGCCATGCCCTGCAGGTCGAACAGGTTCGGCCGCGGCCCGATGATCGAGACAAGGCTCATCACCAGTTCCTCGCGGATCGGATCGATCGGCGGGTTGGTGACCTGCGCGAAATTCTGCTTGAAGTAGGTGAAGAGCGGCTTCGGCCGGTCCGACAGCGCCGAGATCGGCGTGTCGTTGCCCATCGAGCCGGCGGCTTCTTCGCCGGTCGCCGCCATCGGCGTCATCAGGATGTTGACGTCTTCCTGCGAATAGCCGAACGCCTGCTGCCGGTCGAGCAGCGGCAGGTTCGAGCGCATGCCCTTGACGGGCGCGTCGGGCAGCTCCTCCAGCACGAGCTGGGTGCGATGCAGCCAGTCGCTGTAGGGATGGCTCTTGGCCAGCGTCGCCTTGATCTCGTCGTCCGGGATCAGCCGCCCCTGTTCGAGGTCGACCAGCAGCATCTTGCCGGGCTGCAGCCGCCACTTGGTGACGATCTGGTCCTCGGGGATTTTCAGCACGCCCATTTCGGACGCCATCACGATGCGGTCGTCCTTGGTGACGAGATAGCGCGCCGGGCGCAGCCCGTTGCGGTCGAGCGTCGCGCCGATCTGGCGGCCGTCGGTGAAAGCGATCGCGGCGGGGCCGTCCCACGGCTCCATCAGGGCTGCGTGATATTCGTAGAAGGCGCGGCGCTGCTCATCCATCAAGGGATTGCCAGCCCACGCTTCCGGAATCATCATCATCACCGCGTGCGGTAGCGAGTAGCCGCCCTGCACCAGGAATTCGAGCGCGTTGTCGAAGCAGGCGGTGTCGCTCTGGCCTTCATAGGAGATCGGCCACAGGCGGCTGATGTCCTTGCCGTAGAGCTCCGAATGCACGGAAGCCTGCCGCGCCGCCATCCAGTTGACGTTGCCGCGCAGCGTGTTGATTTCGCCGTTATGGGCGATCATCCGGTAGGGATGCGCCAGCGACCAGGTCGGGAAGGTGTTGGTCGAGAAGCGCTGATGCACCAGCGCCAGCGCGCTCTCGAAATCCTTCTCGTGCAGATCGGGATAGTACTTGCCGAGCTGGTCGGCGAGGAACATGCCCTTGTAGATCACGGTGCGGCAGGACATCGAGCAGGGGTAATAGCCGGCAAGGCCGCGGTCGCGGCGCTGGTAGATCGCCTGCGAGATCGACTTGCGCAGGATGTAGAGCCGACGCTCGAACTCGTCCTCAGTCTTGGCGACGCCGTTGCGGCCGATGAACACCTGAATGCAGGCAGGCTCGGTCGGCTTCACGGTGACGCCGAGCGAGGAATTGTCGGTCGGCACGTCGCGCCAGCCGAGCAGGGTCAGCCCCTCTTCCTTGATCTGGTCGGCGATGATGCTCTTGATGACGTTGCGCCAGGCGGTGTCGCGCGGCATGAACAGCGCGCCGATGGCGTATTCGCCCGGATTGGGCAGCGCAAAGCCGAGCTCCTTGGCCTTGCGGCTGAAGAAGGCGTGCGGGATCTGCACCAGAATGCCGGCGCCGTCACCGGCGCGCGGGTCGGCGCCGACGGCGCCGCGATGCTCGAGATTGCAGAGGATGCTGAGCGCGTCCGAGACGATCTCGTGCGACTTCTTGCCCTTGATGTTGGCGATGAAGCCGACGCCGCAGCTGTCCTTCTCCAGGCTCGGATCGTAGAGGCCTTCAGCGGCCGGACGGGAATTGTGCTCCTGAATCGGATCGACCGGTTTCGAGGCGACCGTCGCCGACAGCTGTTCTGCCACGATGTTTGCGCGCTCGAATTGCGACCCGTTCATTGTTCCTGTCCTCTCCGTGCGGCAAGCTGTCTCACCGCCATCTTCGGCGCACCTTGGGCGTTCCGCGGCACCCGCCTCTGGGTCACCGCTCGTCCGCTTGCGAGCCGCATTTTCTTAAATTCAGGCCTAGGCGTTCCACGTCCCCGAGAACGGCTTTGCCTGGTACCTTCCTGGCGCTCGAAAGTGCCAGCTTTCGCTGCAATCCCCGTGCCGGAACCGCGAGCAAAATTGAGACAGTCTTCCTGTCCTAACCATCACCTTGCCAAATTTTTGTCTAGCACACAAGCGCGTGGAAGTCCCGATTCCCGATAAGTCAATCAATCGCTTTCCGAATGTTGCGCGGCCCCGGTTTTGAAGCAAACGCGCCCTGATCCGGCCCAAGCCGCGCCGGAATCCCCGGTGAAGCTTCGGATCAGCCCTTCGAAAGGCGCGCCACGCCGCAAGAAGCGAAAGAGCGCGAGCATTCGGGGGCCTGACAGGAGCGTGTCGACCATGAAGTTTTTCACAGGATGTGTAGCCGCCGCCACGCTGGCGCTGGCTGCGACCGCGGGACATGCGCAGGTTTTGGCTCAGGTTCCGTCCGACGGTATTGCGAGAGGGGGCGTGATCGCAGTGTCGGATTTCGACGGACCCTACGGGCCGGGCGCAGCCGCGCCGCCACCGCCGCCGCGGCCCTCGCGGTCAGCGGCGCGTGCTGCCTGCTCTCACCGCTGTTCTTCACCGCGGGCCGCCCGTGGCTGCTCGCCTTCACCGCGGTGTGGGGCGCGGCGGTCATCGCCGACTCCGGGGTGTTCTCCACCCTGCTCAGCGACCTGGCCGACCGCCGCTACCTCGGCACCGCGCTGACCGCCCAGACCGCCATCGGATTCCTGCTGACCATCGTGACGATCCAGGTGATTCCGCTCATCGCCGCCGTCACCGGCTGGCGCTACGCCTTCCTGGCCCTGGCCGCCGGGCCCATGACCGCGCTGCCCGCCCTGGCCGCCCTGAGCCGCCAGATTATACCGAACGGCCTGCCATCTACCCTTACGGAAAGGACACTGTCATGACCTCCAGTTGGCCCAGCGGCGCGCCCGCTATCGGCGCGACCGCCGAGCTGTCCCGGACCATCGGCCCGGACGACATCGACCGGTTCACCGATATCAGCGGAGATCGTAACCCCCTGCATTACGACCTCGCCGCCGCCCAGGCGTCACGGTTCGGCGAGATCGTCGTCCAGGGCGGGATAACCAGCGCCATCCTCAACGCGGTGGTGGCCGAGTGCCTGCCCGGCCCGGGGACCGTCTTCCTGAACGTGAGCTGGGACTTCAAGGCACCCGTCCGGCCCGGCGACGTGATCACCGGCCGCGTCGAGGTCATCGAAGCCAGGACAGACAAGCCAGTCACCAAACTCCGTACCACTGTTACCCGCGGCGACGGCACCGTCGCCCTGGACGGTACCGCCGTCTGCTACACCATGGCGATCGACACGGGCAACGGCCGAACCCCCGGGCCGGGCTGACACGGAGGGCAGAGGCCTGGTCTTCATGGCGGAACATAATGGGCTCCATGATCACCGACGCAGGGCCCGCCGGGCAGGCCGCCTCAGCCCCGTACTATGTCGTCTTCGACGTCGACGTGCGTGATGCCTCACGTTACGGGGAGTACATGGCGCACGTCCTGCCCCAGATCGAAGCAGCGGGCGGCAAGTACCTGGCGCGCGGCGGGCCGCACACCGTGTATGAGGGCGACTGGTCGCCGTACCGGCTGGTGCTGCTGGAGTTCCCCTCGCGGGAGGCCTTCGAGGGCTTCTACCACAGCCCGGCGTATCAGGACCTCCACGCAATGCGCGACGAGGTCAGTTACGCACGGATGGTCGGCGTGGAGGGGCTGCCCACGCCTGGCGCTGCCGCAGCCGCGACGCTCGCGCCCGCTCCCGCCCAGGACTGATCTCTGGATGCGGCCGGGGCTGCCTGGGCCGGGTGCCGTTTCAGCGCCGCGTCAGGCCTGTTGCAGCCGCAGCTGGCACCGTCGGCGTTGAATCTCAGCCCTCGTCCAGGGCCTGACAACGGGAAGGAAATGCTCATGGCACTCCTCATCGACGCTCAAGAAGAAGCCGACGACCCGCGCCGCCGCCCGACTCGACCATCATGCTAGGGGCCGGCCGGCCCATGCCGGGCCGCCGGACGCTGCGGCCTGCACCTGCCTGATGGTGGCGCTGTACGTCGCCGAGCCGCCGCCCGGAACCTGAAGCTGCCTAACCGGGCCGGTGAACGTTCGCGGCCAGCGCACTAGCGATGGCCGCGCAGGTCGTCCAGGAAGCTGCGGGCGGCGGAGACGGCGTCGGTGCCGCGGCGGAAGGCCTCCGCGGCGGTGCGGGCCGCGGTCCCGGTCAGGCCGGGTATGCCCGCGGTGGCGTCGACCAGCGGGTGGCCGGTTTCCTCGACGATGCGGGTGCCGGGCGGGATGTGCGGGCGGAATCCGGCCGGGTCCGGGATATCGCCGGGCTCCGCGGTGACGTCGTCCAGTTCCCACCATTCCGCGGGGGCGTCGCCGTCGTACGCGATCAGCCGGAGCAGGCTGCCGGTCTCCGCGTCCACGATCGCGTCGACCGGGTAGAACATCGTCGGCCCCTCGTGCGCCGCACCGTCGCCGCGGGTTACCCGCAGGTGGTAGCCGCGGCGACCGTGGTAGGTGATCTCCACGCCGCCGGACAGCCGCTCGCCGAGCAGCCAGGACGAGCCGACCAGGTCCGCGAAACCGCCCAGCATCGGCCGGGCCGGCCCCACCCGGGCCCTGTTGTCGTGGATCCCCCAGTACTGCTCTCCGTCGCAGGCCATCACGAGCGGTCCGGGCCGGCCCTGCCAGGACGCGTAATCGAGGTAGTACAGCTCGGGGCCCCCGATACGCAGCCGGCCGGTCGTCAGGGTCACCGTTTCGTTCCGGGCTAGCGTGTCGAAGAGATAGCCGACGCCGCCGTGTCCCGCCGCGCGGAACGTGCCGGGCATCTGGTCCCAAACCGCCTTCGTGTCGTTCCACCTCCGCATCGCAGCGCCGCGGATCTGGGGGTCGTCACCGTCATACTGACCGCTGCGGTAGAGCAGGCCGAGCAGGTCGTCGGAGGGCGGTGGCCCGTCTCCGGGATCGAGCGGGCCCGGTTCGGGAGACGGCATCGCGGCCAGGGAGGTGGCGCCGGCGGCCGGGCGGTGACCGGGCAGGTGCGGTGCCAGCCGGAGCCAGGCCCCGAGGCCGCCCGCCGCCAGGCCGGCCGCGTTCGCCGCCGCCTGCCAGCCGGGCCCGCTCCGCCCGGGGGCATCATCCGGATCCGGGACGGGGCGGCTGCCCGCGGGCGGCGCGAACCGGGCCGGGTCATCCGCTTCCGGCGGGCTCATCGTCACGGTCGTCAGCTCGAAGAGGGTGAGCAGCTGGCCCTCGAACGTCTCCTCGCGGCGGAGCAGGAGGCCGGTCTCGGCGTCCACGATCAGCTCGACGCGGTCGCAGGCGGGAGGGCGCAGGCTGGTCCCGGACCCCACGGCACCGTGCCGGGGCACGGCCGTCACGGCGATCGCCTCGCGGCCGCAGGCGGTGACCGGGCCGCCCACGTCCAGGGTGAACCCGGCGAGCAGGCCAGCCGGGCGGAACAGGGCCGGAACCGGCAGGCCCGAGACGACCTCGAAGCCGGGCGGCGGGAGCGGCGCCGGGTCCGGCGGCCGGAGCGTCCAGGCCTGCTCGCCGTCAGATCCGTCGGCGCGGCCACCATGGCCGCCCTCGTACTCCAGGCGGTACCGCCGGCCGGGCGCGATCAGCAGGGCCGCGTGCCACCGGTGATAGACGTCCCGCTCGGCGTCCGGCTCCTGCTCCACGTCCGGCATGCCGGGAGATCCGGGGCGGACCCCCATCCGCCGCATCGACTCCGCCCGGACCGCGTTTTCCCGGCGGCGGGCCAGGTCACCGTCCTGTTCGAAGCGCACCTCGGCGGACAGGGACAGGCGGGTCCAGTCGGCCCGGTAGAGCAACCCGATTACTTCTGGCAGGCCAGCCATGATGCACCATCCGAGGCGAGTCGGTGGCGGGAGGCGGGAACGCCAGCCCGTTGGTCAAATTATGCCCTGTGCCGGCTCGGGACCCGCACGGCTTGTGGTGACGCACAGGGGGCGGGATTGGCGCTTGCCGGGCCGTTGCGTGACGCCTAGTGCGCTGGCCACGACCGTTCACCTGGCATTGACCACATGGGCGCCATCGGAGGCAAGCCGGCGTGCGATGGACGCTCCGATTCCTCTGCTTGCCCCGGTGACCAGTGCCACCTTTCCGGCATGTCGTGTCATCGCGGCTCCTCTCCCGAAGTGGGGCATGGTCGATGTTGCGACAGATGGTTGACGTATCTCACAGCCTGAGGGAAGATTGTTCAACAATCAAGTCAATGAGTAACTGAGTAGTAGAGCAGGAAGAGGTAGGCATGTCAGTACTCCCGGCGCCTGCACCAGGCCCTGCTGCGCTGAGCACCCGGACACTCCCGTTCTCGTGGTATTCCGATCCCGGGATCTACCGGCGGGAACAGTCCGAGATCTTCGGCAGATCCTGGCTCTACGCCGGCCCGGCGCATGCGATCGGGAAGGCCGGTGACTTCTTCCGGATCGATATCGGAGACGTTCCGGTACTCGTCACTCGTGACCGCGACGGCGACCTTCATGCGATGGTGAACGTGTGCCGGCATCGCGGAGCTGAAGTCAAGCTGGAGCGGTCCGGTAACTGCCCTGCGCTGACATGTCATTACCACGCCTGGACGTACGCGCTGGACGGCTCCCTGGCATCGGCTCCGCGAGCTCGCCAGGAGGCCGGTTTCGACAAGGCGCAGCTCGGGCTGCGCAAGGTCCAGGTAGACACCTACGGTCCGTTCATCTTCGTCTCGCTTGACGACGGCATCGAGCCGCTCGCTGCCTATCTTGCGGAGCTGCCCGGGATCGTCGCCGGCACCGGGGTGAACCTGGACCGCCTCGAGCTGCGCGACCGGAAGGAATACCGGCTGAAGGCGAACTGGAAGGTCGTCGTGGAGAACTTCCTCGAGTGCTACCACTGCCCGAACGCGCATCCCGGCTTCGCTGACGTCATCGATCTCAGCAGTTACGACAGCGAGGAATACGGCTACTTCTCCACCCAGCACGGTCCGCCCAAGGGGGAAGACGCGCAGGGCAGTCGCCAGGTGCGTGAGGGTCGCTACAACTTCTTCTGGCCGACGTTCAGCCTGAACATCTACCCCGGTGGAGGCAACGTCTCGACCAACCAGATCATCCCGGTCGACGAGAACAACACCCTGGCCATCTACGAGTACTTCTTCGAGGAAGGTGTTGACGAAGCCGAGGCCGAGGCCACGAGCGCGCTGATCCACCAGGTGATGATCGAGGACATCGTCCTCTGCGAGTCGGCCCAGCGGGGGATGGCATCCGGTCAAGTGGAAGAGGGGCGGCTGATCATGAGGCACGAGCACGCGGTCAGCCACTTCCAGAACCTCGTCCGGAACAGCGTCGGCTCGTGAGCACGGACAGCGCCGGGCTCGCCGGCCTGGGCAACTCCCTGCACCGACGGGGGAGCGCGGACCAGCTTGCCGACGAGATCCTCGAGCGGATCGTGAACGGGCAGATCCGGCCGGGCACCTCACTGCGTGAGGCCGCGCTCGCGGACGCGGGCGGCGTCTCCAGGAACACGGCCCGTGAGACGCTGCGGATCCTGGTCGCCGGGGGACTGGTCCAGCATTACCCACAGCGTGGCGCGGTCGTGTGCGAGCTCGGTCCCGGCGACATCCGCGACATCTACCGGCTGCGGCTGATGATGGAACTCGAGGGCGTCCGCGCCGGCGGCCAGCTGCGCCCCGAGCAGGAAGCGCGCCTGAGCCAGGCGGTAGGAGACTTCGAGGCGGCCGCGGCGAGCAACGACGTTGCCCGCTTCGTCGCCGCCGACATCGGCTTCCATGCACGCATCGTGGAGCTCGCGGACAGCCCTCGGCTGAACCGCTTCTACCGCAGCATCGCGAACGAGGTTCGCTTCGGTTTCTCGGTCGTGTCCGTTCTCGACCGCGAGGTCGAGCAACCCGGGCCGCTCGTCGAAGAGCACCGCCAGATCTACCTGCACCTTGTACACGGTGCTACAGCTGCCGCAGCGGACCTGCTGACTGCTCACCTGACACGCTTCGGCGAACGGCTGTATGAGGTCTTCGTCCGTCTGGACGATCACCGGGAGAACCCAGCTGCGCCTGGCCACCGGGACGAGCAGCGCGTCAGCGCCGCGAGCCCGGCGGTGTCGTGAGGCAGGTTAGGCGTTGACACTGTCTGCTGGCACCTCTCAGTCGCTCGCGGGCAAGGTGGCCCTCATCACCGGCGGATCCCGTGGAATCGGCCATGCGATCGCCCGGCGGTTCCGGCGTGAAGGTGCACGCGTTGCGACGGTCAGCCGCTCCACGGCCTCCGGCGCCTCTGCCGGGGTCCTGTCGTTGGCCGGGGACGTGAGCAGCGAAGACGATGTCGTCGACGTGATGCACGAAGTCGAGCGTGCGCTTGGACGCCTCGATGTGCTCGTCAACAACGCTGCCGTCGAGCTCGAGGCACGAATCGACGAGACGTCGGTTACCCAGTGGGACCATGTCATGGCGGTCAACGTCCGCAGTGTCTTCCTGTGCACCAAGCACGCGCTGCCGCTGCTGCGGCGAGCAGGTGGAGGCTCCATCATTAACGTCTCGTCGGTCGACGGCTTCTGGGCTGAACCTGGCCTTGCGGCATATAACGCGTCGAAGGGAGCGGTGCTCGCTCTGACCCGGGCGATCGCCATCGATCACGGACCCGAAGGAGTCCGCTGTAACAGCATCTGCCCCAGCTACGTGGTCACCGACATGTTGCAGCAGTTCTTCGACAGTCAGCCCGACCCGCGAGATGCCCGGGCCAGGGCGGAATCGGTACACGCGTTGCGTCGGCTGTCAACCCCGGACGAGGTGGCGAACCTTGCGCTGTGGCTGGCGTCCGATGAGTCATCGTTCGCGTCAGGACAGAGTTTCGTGCTCGATGGCGGGCTCACCGCCGGCCGCTCGTTCGACCTGTCCGGACCTGGCATGGCGAGGTTCCCGTGACATCGCTGGCCACGTCCGTCCTCTTTCCGCACCTGTTCTCACCCCTGCAGATCGGTTCCGTGACCCTGAAGAACCGCATCGTCTCGTCGGGCCACGACACCGTGATGGCGCATGACGGGCTCGTGAGCGACCAGATGGTCGCCTATCACAGTGCTCGCGCGGCGGGCGGGGCCGGGCTGATCGTGCTGCAGGTCAGCGGGGTACACGAAACCGCCCGCTACACGACCGAGATGCTCATGGCCACCGATGACTCGTCGGTCCACGGCTACCGGCGCATCGCCGCGGCCGCACATCCGCACGGGTGCAAGGTGTTCGCGCAGCTGTTTCACCCGGGACGGGAAATCATGGAATCCCTGGACGGTTCGCTGCCCGTGACGTACTCGGCGTCGGCAGCGGAAAACGACCGCTTCCACTCCATCTCACGCCCCATGACCAGCGTCATGGTCGCGGAGGTGATCCAGGGGTACGGGGACGCGGCGCTCAGGATGAAGGCCGCCGGCCTCGACGGCGTCGAGATCGTGGCCAGCCACGGGTACTTGCCGGCGCAGTTCCTGAACCCTCGGCTCAACCAGCGCACCGACACGTACGGCGGCAACGAGGAGAACCGCCTCCGGTTCCTGCGCGAGGTGATCGCGGAGGTGCGGTCGAGGGTCGGCCCGGGCTTCGCCGTCGGCATGCGGATCTCGGGAGAGGAGATGTCCGAGGACGGGCTGAGCCTGGACGAGGTCGTCCGCACGTGCTCCGCGCTCGACGGCGAGCGCACGCTCGACTACGTCAGCGTGACGGCAGGTACCTCCGCCACGCCGGGTGGATCCGTGCACATCGTCCCGCCGATGAGCCGGCCGTCCTCCTACACCGCCCCGCTCGCCGCCAGGATCAAGGCCGTGACGCGCGTCCCGGTCATGGTCGCGGGTCGGATCAACCAGCCGCACGAGGCCGAGCGTGTCATCTCCGCGGGGCAGGCGGACGCTTGCGCCATGACCAGGGCACTGATCTGCGATCCCGAGCTGCCGAACAAGGCAGGCAGAGACGCGGTCGACGAGGTCCGCGCCTGCATCGGATGCAACCAGGCCTGCATCGGGCACTTCCATGCGGGTTACCCGATCTCCTGCATCCAGCATCCGGAGACCGGCCGGGAGTTGCTGTACGGCATCCGGCGGGCGGTGAGCCAGGCCCGTTCGGTCATGGTGATCGGCGGCGGGCCCGGCGGACTCAAGGCCGCCGCGGTCGCGGCTGAGCGCGGCCACCGGGTCACCCTCTACGAGGCCCGCCGCCGGGTCGGAGGCCAGGTACTCCTCGCCGAGCGGCTCCCTGGCCGCGCCGAGTTCGGCGGGGCGATCACCAACCTCCACGGGGAAGCCCGGCGGGCCGACGTCGAGATCGTCACCGGTGTGCGCGTAGACGCGGCGATGGTCCGCCAGATTGCCCCCGATGCCGTGATCGTCGCCACCGGGTCCGTTTCCCGCCCGCCCGGCGTCGAGGTCAACGACGAACCCGTCCTGCTCGACGCCCGGGACGTGATCGACGGCGCCGAGGTTCCCTCCGGCCGTGTCGTGGTCGCCGACTGGCGATGCGACTGGGTAGGCCTCGGAGTAGCCCAGCTGCTGGCCGAGCGCGGACGCAAAGTGTCATTGTGCGTTGACGGCTACATGGCCGGGGAGATGCTTCAGCAGTACGTCCGCGCCGACCTGCTCGCGGCCGCCCACCGGGCCGGCGTCGACGTCATGCCGAACGTCCGTGTCTTCGGCATAGACGAAGACACCGTCTACCTTCAGCACCGCCTTAGCGGTGAACCAGTGCTCGTCGAAGGCGTTGCGGCCACCGTCTTCGCTCTCGGCCCGTCGTCAGACCACGCCCTGCTCGACGAGCTGACCGGTCTGCACCCCGACGTGACCGGTGTCGGGGACTGCCTGACGCCGCGCACCGTCGAAGAAGCCGTCTTGGAAGGACTACGCGCAGCTTGGAATCTCTAACTGCTCCCGGATGCCTCCGGTCGACACGGGCGATTCACCCGCGCAGGGGGAGTTCGCATCACGCGGGACGCGAGATGCTGAGGTGAGTCCGCATCCCTACCAGGAGCTACCGGAACCGCGAGCGAGAGGTGATTCGCCATGCAGATCGAAGCCGGGCAGGACATGTTCCTGCTGGCGGAACAGGTCAGGCGGGCAGCGCGGCAGGCAGGGGGTGGTTGCGGTGCCTGAGGATCCGCAGCCGGGCGCTAGCCCTGATACGCCGGCCAGCCCGGACGTCGGCCAAGACGTCAGCCTTGCCAGGGGAACGCGGCTGAGCGGCATGGTCGCCGGCCACCTCGCCGACCAGGCACGCCGCACCGCCCAGGGCGCCAGGGCCAGGCGAGTGGCGAGCGCTGAGGGCCAGCCCGGACTGGCTGACCTGACACCATTGCGCGAGTTGCTCGCCGATCTGACGGAGGAGGCGCGGAAGGTCAAGCCGCGGGAGCGGATAGCCCGCGCGCTGCGGCAGGCAGCCGACGTCATCGACCCGCCGGGCCGCTAAGATCACGCTGGCCCGGGCCGCTGGCCGCCTCCCAGCCCGGCTTCTTGCCCATACGGATGAGCCGGAGTGTGCGGTCGCCCGGCATGGATCATGACCGGGGCGCCTGCCTGGCGGCGGACGCGGTTCATGCGCTGGGGCAGGACCGGGTTGCTTGCGGCGCCATGAGCGTGGATGGTGGACTTGTGACTGGTACACCGAACCGGGCAACGGCCGACTTGTCGGCCTACCCTGACCTCGTGGTGATCTACCTGGGGATGAGGGTCAACTCCCCGAGGGGATTGAGGACCCTGGCCTCGTTCGGCCCGAAGATCCGGAAGTCGGTCGAAGCGCGGCCCGACGGCCTGCTGCTGCACGAGAACCTGCTGATCTCGCTGTTCCCGCCCCATGCGGGAATGCGCCAGTACTGGCGTGATTTCGATTCCCTCGAGCGGTGGGCCCGGTCCTTGCCGCACCGGCAGTGGTGGCAGCAGTTCCTGCGCGACAGGGGCGGCACCGGCTTCTGGCACGAGACCTACTTCCGCGGCGGCCAGATCGAGTCGGTCTACATCGACATGCCGGCGACCGGCCTGGCCAGGTTCGCCCCGGTCACGCCCGCCCGCGGCTCGCTGTTCTCAGCCCGCCGCCGCCTGGGGATGCGGGAAGGAAGCGAACCGCCGCCGGGCATCCCGGAAGAAGAGCTGTATCAGCGGTAAGGCCACGGCGAACCGGATCGCCGAGGGTCAGCGACGCTCGCACCGGCGTCGGCCCGCTCCTGGCCAGCTGCGCCCGCACCCGCCCGCCCGGCCCGATCACCCCGTGGGTAGCGGCCGCAGGCTGGCTCGCCGGGACACCAGGACTTAGGCGATCTTGCGCCGGTAGGTGACCATGGCGAGGGCGTAGGCGACGATGAGGATGCCGGCGCACCAGGCGAGGGCGGTCCAGATGCTGGTGCTGACCGGCTGCTGGGCGAACAGGTCGCGGACCGTGTTGACGATGGATGTCACGGGCTGGTTGTCGGCGAACGCGCGCACCGGGCCGGGCATGGTGGCGGTGGGCACGAATGCCGAGCTGATGAAGGGCAGGAAGATGATCGGGTAGGCGAAGGCGCCCGCGCCTTCCGCGGTTTTGGCAGACAGGCCGGCGATGACGGCGATCCACGTCAATGCCAGGGTGAACAGGACCAGGATGCCGGCGACGGCGAGCCATGCCGCCGCCGGCGCGCCGGTGCGGAATCCCATGGCGACGGCGACGAGCACGACGAGCACGAGCGAGATCAGGTTGGCGACCAGCGAGGTCAGCACGTGCGCCCACAGCGCGCTCGAGCGTGCGATCGGCATGGACTGGAATCGCTCGAAGATGCCGCTTTGCATGTCGGTGAAGAGCCGGACCGCGGTGTAGGAGATGCCCATCGCGATCGTGATGAGCAGGATTCCGGGCAGCAGGTAGGTCACATACCGTTCTGGCCCGGTGTGGATCGCGCCGCCGAACACGTAGACGAACAGCAGCAAGAGGGCAATCGGCATGATCGCGGTCGTGATGATGGTGTCCGGGCTGCGCGTGATGTGGCGCAGGGACCGGCCCGTCAAGACGGCGGTGTCCCCGGAGAAGTGCGTGGTCATCGTGGTTCCTTTGTTGTGAGTGGCGTCGTTGCCAGCCCGCTGTCGTTGCCGTTGTTGCTGCCATTACCGTCGTGGCCGGTGATGGCAAGGAAGACCTCTTCGAGACTGGGCTGTTTCTCGACGTACTCGACCTGGGCGGGCGGGAAGAGCTGTTTCAGCTCCGCAAGGGTGCCGTTCGCGATGATCCGCCCCTGGTGCAAGATCGCGATCCGGTCGGCGAGCTGCTCGGCCTCGTCCAGATACTGCGTGGTGAGCAGCACGGTCGTGCCCCGCCGGGCGAGCTGCTTGACGCTGTTGTGCACCTCGAGGCGAGACTCCGGGTCCAGCCCGGTGGTCGGTTCGTCCAGGAAGATCACCGGCGGATTCCCGATGAGGCTCATGGCGATGTCCAGGCGGCGGCGCATGCCTCCGGAATACGTGGCCACCCTTCGCCCGGCCGCGTCGGTGAGCTGGAAGCGGGCCAGCAGGTCATCCGCGATCTGCCCGGCGCCCTTCAGGTGGCGCAGCCGGGCCACCAGCACCAGGTTCTCCCGCCCGGTGAGGATCTCATCCACCGCCGCGAACTGCCCGGTGAGGCTGATCGACTCCCGCACGTCCGCAGCCTGCGCGCCGACACCGAAACCATCAACGGTGACCGTCCCCGCGTCGGGCCTCAGCAGCGTGGACAAGATGTTCACGATCGTGGTCTTGCCCGCGCCGTTCGAGCCAAGCAACGCGAAAATGCTGCCCCGCGCCACCTCGAAATCCACGCCACGCAGCACGCGCAGCTCCTTGTACGACTTCTCCAGACCCTGCACGCGGATGGCTGCGTCGGTGGTCATTCCTGTTCCCCTCGCTCCGCGTCCTCGATCGCCTTGGTCAGCCGGGCGCGTTCCTTGTCGATCCATCTCTTTCCGTTGTAGGCCTGCGCGAATGTATCGGCGAACTCGACCGGGTCGTCGCCGACGATCGCCCGCACCGGCGTGCCGTCGGCCGCGGCGCGCTCCCAGAGGTCGGCGAAGTCGCCGAACATCTTGACGGCGGTCTCGCCGTCGGTGATGCCCCCGTAGTACATGAAGTACCGCTCCAGCGCCTTCGCGACGGTGCCGTACGGCTCGGGCAGAGCCTCGATGCGGGCCTTGTCCCGCCTGTACTGCTTCTTCTGCTCGAGCGACCCGGTGACCAGCTCGATCCATTTCGCTGCCATTTCACTTGCCTCCTTCGCGGAGCTGTTCGAGCCGTTCTGCGAGGAAGCTCCAGGTCCTCCAGAACTCTTCGAGATATTCCTGTCCCTGAGCGTTGAGGGAGTAGACCTTGCGCGGCGGCCCCTTCCCGGAGGGGACCTTCTCCACGTCGGCGAGGCCGCGCTGCTCGATCCTGATCAGCAGCGCGTAGACGGTGCCCTCGGCGATGTCGGAGAAGCCCTTCTCCCGCAGCCATGCCGTGATCTCGTAGCCGTACGCGGGCCGGCCGGACAAGATCGCCAGAACGATTCCCTCTAGCGTCCCCTTGAGCATCTCCGTCACCAGCTTGGCCATGGAACACCTCCTCCCTCAGCTACTCAGTCTTACTGACTACAGGTATAAAGTATCACTAGCTACCGGTACTTAGCAAGAAAGAATAGCGGAGGCGTAGGCCACCTGGCTCCGGATACAAGGGCGGGTCAGCTGGCCGGGGCCGCGGCGGTGCGGGTGAGCGCGGTGCTGCCGTTGGACGGGCCGGACCTGACGGTGGCCATTGCGCTTCCTCCTTCCGGTGTACGTTCCGTTCTCCGCACGCTAGGAAGATCCGCCGGGCCAGGCGTCCCCCAAAAGGGGACATGCCGGGTGGAATCTTCCGGGGAGCACCGGGCACCAAGGTGCAACCTGGCCCGGCGTTGCTGCCTAGCCGTTATTGGCCTCGTCCTCGCCGCACACATCATTCCTTCGCGGTGTCCTGAGGCGATCGGCAGTCTGCATGCGCTGTCGCGCTCACAGTAGGTTCAGTTCGCGGGCCCGGGCGACGGCCTCGGTCCGGTTGGCGGCGCCGAGCTTGCCCAGGACATGGCCGACATGCTTTTTGACGGTGTCCAGGGTGACCACGAGTTCGCGGGCGATGGCCTGGTTCGACCGGCCCGCCGCCACCATCTCCAGGACCTCGAGCTCGCGGCTGGTCAGCGGGTCGACGATGCCGGAAGGGACGGAATCGCGCGCTGGTCGCCCGGGGCCGAAGGCCCGCTGGAGCCGGGCCAGGTAGCCGAGTGGGACCTCGGCGGCTGCCTTGCCGGTGCGCTGGGCCGCGATGAGCCGGCCGAGCAGCGCGGCCATCGGCGGCCCCTCGTCGGCGAAGACCCGTATCTGGCCCTGCGGGCAGGCGAGCAGGAGGGCCTCGGCGAGGGTCGTGACCGCGCCTGCTTCATCGCCGCTGGCCGTCAGGGCCAGTGCCCGCAGCGCGCCGATCTCGATCAGGCTGCCGGCCCGGTCCTGGGCGGCCGCCGCGGCTCGCAGCCGGTCCAGCAGCGCCAGCGACTGCCCGGGCTGCTCCTGGGCAAGCAGGATCCGGGCCAGCACCAGGTGCCCAGGCTCGCGCGCGTAGTCTGGCTCGTCGTCCGGGCCGAGGCCGTTGTCCTGCGCGAAACTGGCCGCGGCGGCCAGGTCACCGCGGGCCAGCAGCAGCCGGGCCCGCCGGGCGGGCGCTGGATTGAGCAAGCCAGCTGGACCTGGTGAGGCCTGCCCGGCCTCGGTGATCGCTTCCAGAGCCCCGGCCGGATCACCGGTCGCCTGCCGGATCATCGCCAGCGTGGCCAGGCCGTCGGCCAGCGCAACGCTGTAGACGAACTGGCGGCACAGCCTGATGCCCTCGGTTGCGTGCCGCAGGGCGAGGTCGAGTTCGTCCCGCTGGTAGGCGATCTCGGCCAGGCCCACGTAGCCCAGTCCGGCGGCCGGCGCCGGCCGGCCGGAACTGACGAGGGTGTCCAGGGCCTGCTGGCAGGTTTTTAGGGCCGCGTCCAGGCGGCCCTGGGCCCGCTGGATCAGCACCAGCGAATAGTAGGACCACGCGGCCATCGTGAGCTGGCCGGCCTCGCGCCACCCGGTGACGCTGGCCGCGATGGCGTGTTCGGCCTCGGTGAGCCGGCCGCGCAGCCATTCGGCCACGGCCAGGAATATTTGCGCGTTGGCGCTCAGCAGCCGTTCTCCGGGCTTGATCTTGGCCAGGGTCTGCGTGGCGAACGCGGCCGTGGCTTCGGCGTCGCCGTGGTACTGGGCGACAAAGCTGCGAACGAGCGTGGTCAGGGCAGGGACATTGATCAGGTTGCTGGCCGCCGCGCCGCCGGCTGGCTCGAATGGTTCATCGGCCCAGCCAGGGGGTGCGCACGCTACCGCGTCCAGGAGCGGTTCCACGACCTCGAAGTGGCCGCTGGTGGCGGCCATGATCGCCTGCGCCAGCAACAGCCGGGGACGGGACCTGACCACCTCGGCGGGGATTACCGACATCCACCGGTCGATGGTCGCAGCCCCGCCGCGAATGTAGAAGACCAGGTCGAAGTGCTGCTCGATGATCCGGGCCGCCCACAGCATCTCCCCGGCCGCGACCGCGTGGCCGATGGCGTCATCGGCCATCCCGTGCTCCTCGCACCAGGCCGCGGCGTTGCGGTGCAGCTGCGCCAGTCGGCCGGGCTGCTCTTGTTGCAGGCGGGCGCGAAGCAGGTCGGCGAACAGATGGTGATAGCGCCACCAGTCGCGCGCCTCATCCAGCGGGATGAGGAACAGGCCCGCCCGTTCGGCCCGCTCGAGCAGCGCCTGGCTGCCCTCGCGGCCGGTGACGGCGTCGCACAACGGGCCGCTGAGCCGGTCCAGCACCGAGGTCTCCAGCAAGAACATGCGCAGTTGCTCGTCCTGCCGCTCGAGTACCTCCTCGGCCAGGTAGTCCAGGACGTACCGGTGGCTGCCGGTGAACGCGGCCACGAAGCCGGCGGCATCGTCATGTCCGCGCAGGGACAGCGCGGCCAGCGCCAGTCCGGCCGCCCAGCCCTCGGTCCGGGCCGCCAGCGCCGCCACCGACGCATCAGGGAGAGCCGGCGCCGCGTGCTGGAGCAGTTTCCCGGCTTCCGCGGGGGTGAACCGCAGCTCGGCCGCGCGTATCTCGGTCAGCTGGCCGCGGGCCCGAAGCCGCGCCAGCCCCAGCGGCGGATCGCTGCGGCTGGCCAGTACCACGCAGATCCCGGCCGGCCGGTGCTCGACCAGGAACGAAAGCGACTCGTGCACCTGCTGCGCGCTGATCACGTGGTAGTCGTCGAGGACGAGCAAGGCCTCCTCCCCGGCCAGGTCGTTGATCAGCGCCGTGACCAGGTCCTGGAACGAAGTCGGCGCGGGCGGGCCGAGCAACGGAGCCACCCGTTCGCCGGTCCCCGGACGGGCCCGGTCCAGCGCCGCTACCGCGTGGCGCCAGAACCGGGCCGGGTCGTTGTCCCCCGCGTCCAGCGACAGCCACGCGACCGGGAACTCGCCGCACCGGGCCCAGTCGGCGAGCAAGACCGTCTTGCCGTATCCGGCCGGAGCGGCGGCCAGGATGAGCCCCCGCGCCCGGCCCTCATCGAGCCGTGCCGTCAGCCGCGGCCGTGGCACCTGCCCGGGGCGCGGCCCAGGCAGGTGCAGCTTGGTGGCGAGCAAGACATCAGACCCCCGGGCTGTCACTGGCGACTCAACCATCACTGGCCTGCACGCTGTGCGCCTCCGCGATCCTCCAGATCGTTGCTGGAAGGAACCCTCGCGAGCCGGCCTGCCGCTTCCCAGGGGAGCGGCTCAGCCATTCCGTTGCCCTGGCCGACATGCCGTCCTCCAGTTTCCCCTGACCTTCGGCCGCAATCAACCCTTCGCCGACCGGGCCATGGCACCGATGAGCAGGAACGCCAGCGGCTGGCGGTCGCCGATCAGGTGCCGCTGACTGATGGCGGCCGGGACCTGGACAACTACCTGCTCCCTATCGCCCAGCGGCCTGGCCCGCGGCGTGGCGCAGCCGCTTCGGCCGCAAGACCCATGGGGCGTCATGGCTCGCAGCGGGCCCGGGCCCAGTCGGAACCGGCCGCGGCCTCCCAGTTGACGCGCGCCCCCGGCACCAGCCCCGGAAGACACCGTCCGCCCTGCGGTCGCAGAGGCTGACGGCTTGGTCGTGGCCGGGGCCCCTGGCTCACCGCGGCTGAGGCAGCGGGTCAAGGTCGATGCGGATGGTCAGCGGAGCCGTGGCCATCATCCTGCCGATCGCCGCGTCCCACTGGTGCGGCAGCATCCGCCACCGGGCCGCGGGGTCATCGCCGGGGAGCACGACAGCCGTCCCGGCGCGCCATATGCCGCCGGCCTTGACCCGCACCCCGGGCTCGGCCTGTAGGTTGCGGACGTAGCGGGCACACGCTGCCCGATCACGATGCGTGCTCGGCGCCTAGAGATCTTTAACGGCTGGGGTTACCGCGGTTGGAGGCCTGGCCCGGTCTTGGCGATGGGGCTGTGATTCGCCCCTTGAGATCCCTGGTCCGGTTGGTGCCTACGCTCGCGTGCGCCGGGGGGAGAAGAAGACACCGGTGAGGCTGGCCGGGCGGTGGCGCAGCTCGCCGAGGACGGCTCCGCCGAGAAGGTGCCAGAACCCGTCGCGCGGGACGTCGAGGAACAGCGCGCGAACCCACCGGCGGTCCAGGCCGAAGTTCACGATCCCGGCAGTGACATCGACGAGGTCTGCTTGCCGGACCAGCTCGACCTCCAGGCCCATGGCCAGCCGCGACCGCGGCGCGTGGTGCTGCTCGCAGGCGTCCATGCAGCGCTGCAGCCGCTCGGACGGCCAGCCGAACGGCGCCAGCACCCGGTCGGCCAGGCGTGCGCCCTCGGTCACGTACGGGTCGCGGCTGGGGATGTACAGGCCGGCGTCGTGCAGCCAGCAGGCGCACAGCAGCAGCTCCCGGTCCAGTGCCCGGTCGCCGGCCAGTCGCTCGGCGATCGCGAACTGGCGCAGGCAGTGCCGCTCCATCGGGCCGTTCGCTCCTGATGCTGTGCGCAGCGCCTCCAGGGCCGCTTGGGCGGCCGAGGTGGTGGATAGCGCGTCGGCGTCCATGGGGGCGAGTCTAAGGGGCCACGCCGACCCACCCGATGGCGGGCGGAGCCGGGATGGCGGTTGCGGCTTGTCCGAGCACGGGCAGTCGCGCACCGGGAATCTCACGCGCCAGCGCCTCACCGTTGCCAACTGGGAAGAACGGGTCGTGGCGGCCGTGCACCACGAGCGTCGGGATCTCGAGTTCGGGCAGGTCATCGTCCACCGGGCCCGGTGCGACGGGCCGGGTCCCGGCGAGCGTGAGCTGTGAGAACGCCTCTGGGCAGTCGAGCGCGGCGACCTGGGCGACCATGCCACCAACGCCGATTGGTGATCGGGTCCGCTACGAGACAACCATGGTCGACGACTGAGTCGGCGGCCGTGACCGCGGTGTGCGCGCCAATCGCCGTTCGTCCACCGGGGCCGTAGCCGGCGATGCCTCTGGAGCGTGCCCGACGCTCGATTCGACGATGACGGCGGATCGTCTGTGACGCCGGGTCTGGGATGCGGGCCAGGTCCGGCATCTGACGATCACTCCACCCGTGCTCCTGGCGGTTACGCCCGGGGCTCAAAGTCCAGCCGGCTCAGCTACGACCGGAGCGAGCGCATCGGCGAAGCCGGCGCCAAACACGGAATCGGGCAAGCCTGGCTGGATTTCCCCGGCGGCGGCGCCTTCGGGATCACCCTGCGGGTGATCCCGCGCAGCGGCCTGCCCGCCTCGGCGGCTCGCCGGGGTTGTTGCCGTCGCCTGATGACCCGCTCATTCGCCGGCGGCCTGTGCCGCGGCGGCGATCGGCTCGAGCCCCGCGATCAGCTCGTCGAGCTCGGCCGCGCTGAGCACGTCGTACGCCGGCGCCGCCAGCTCGTCGGTGAGGGCCTCGATCTGCTCCCGGGTTTCCCGGCCGGCGTCGGTGAGCCCGCCGGCGGCGTCCACGAGGCCGCGGCCGCGCAGCCCGTCGACGACAGCGGCCAGCCGTGCCCTGGGCAGGTGGTGGATCCGGTCGAACTGCTCCGGCCTCATGCCGAGGGAGAGCGCGAGCAGGACGTGGGCCTCGGTGCCGCCGATGCCGTGAGCGACGAGGGCGGTGTTGTGGCCGTCCCCGCGGTGCTCGCGCAGCAGCGTCGCCGCGTGCCAGAGCCTGGCCACCGGTTCCTCGGGCACGTCGAGCGCCCGGAGCCCGGCGTACAGCGCCCGGCCTTCGGTCGGCGCGCTGACCGCTGCCCGGGTGGCCAGGTCGGCGGCCCGCACCAGAACGGTGGTGTCGGCGAGCTCCCCGATCCTCTGCCGCAGCGCGGCGGCGCTGCCCCGCTCGCGCACGGCGATCGCCTCCGCCGGGGTGGTCTTCCCCCAGACCCACGGGATGTGGCGCGCCACCTCGCCGTCGGCGAAGTTGTAGAAGACCGCGTGCACCACCCCGGCCGGTGCCATCCCTAGCGGCGCGGCCCGGCCCGCGAAGTACCCGTCCCAGTAGTTGCGCATGCCGAGGGCCAGAAACGCGCTGGTCGGCACCTCGGAGAAGGTGACGGTGGCGATCGGCTCGGCGAGCTCGAACATGCGGTGGACCTTGGCGTGCAGGTGCGGCATGGGCAGGATCAGCCGGCGGCCGCTCATGACGCCACCCGGTAGCGCAGGTGCGTGACGCCGGGCGCGTCCAGCACGCGTGTCAGCTGGAGGTCGATGCGGTCTGCGCCGAACAGGCGCCGCCCGTCGCCGAGCACGACCGGGATCAGGTGGATCTGCAGCTCGTCGAGCAGGCCCTCGCGCAGCAGCGACTGGGCAAGGCCGGCGCCGTGCACCATCACGTCCCGGTCGCCGGCGGCCGTCTTGGCCTGGCGCATCGCGGTCGCGGCGTCGGGCACGTAGTGCACCCAGCTGCTCTGCGGCTCCGGCGCAGTGCCGCGGGTGGGCACGAAGATCGGCACGCCGTGGTGGTCGCCGCCCCAGTGACCGGCGTAGTCGAACGTCTTGCGGCCGACGACGACCGCACCCGTCGCCATCACCTCGGCGAACACCTGCCCGCTCAGCCCCGGCGGGTCGAAGTGCGGGTACCTGGAGACGGGCTCGCCGAGCCACTCGTGCAGCCGGAGGCCGCCGGTCCCGAGCCCGTTGCCGGGACCGTCGTCCGGGCCGGTGATGAACCCGTCGAGCGACATCGACATGTACAGGACGGACTTCGCCATGCGTTTTCCTTCCTCAGGCCTGCAGCGCCCGTTCCAGCCGGTCGAACGCGTGCAGCAGACCGCGGCCGTGCTCCTCGCGCAGCTCGCCGGACGGGAAGCCCCGCTGGATCATCGTCATCAGGGTCGCCCCGTCTCGGGGCGCGAACGTGAACTCAGTGCTGAAGGCGAACCTCGACCCGCCGGGACGGGTCTCGGTCGTGGCCAGCAGCAGGTGGCGGGGGCGCTCGATCGCCTCGAACACGTGCCGGTGCCGGTAGAGCTCGCCCGGCGACGGGCCGAAGGCGATCTCCCAGGCGCCGCCGACGCGCAGCTCGCAGCGCGAGTCGACCACCCAGCCCGGCGCGTCGTTGCCGTAGAACTCGCGCTGGCCCGCCGGGCTCGTGAACAGGTCGAACACGCGCGCGGGCGACGCCTGGATCAGGCGCTCGTAGCGGAGCTCGCGGCTCACCCCGAGCGCTCCGCGAAGCGCTCGAAGCGGTCCAGCCGGCTTTCCCAGGCACGCCGGTGGGCCTCGATCCACTCGCCCGCCTCGCCGAGCGTCGTGGCCGGGCCCAGCCGGCACTCGCGCGCCCGGCCCACCTTCTCGGTCTCGACGAGCCCGGCGAGCTCCAAGATCCCGACGTGCTTCTTGATCCCGTTGAGGGTCAGGCCCGACGGCCCCGCGAGCTGGCTCAGCGTCGCGGGCCCACGGCCCAGGCGCTCGAGAATGCCCCGCCGCTTGGGGTCCGAGAGCGCGAAGAACGTCGCATCGAGCGATAGTGCACCCATCGGTGCACTATACACCGGGCATTGGTTGAGCGTGGCTGCCCGGCCACCATTGTGACGGCCCTGCTCCCGGCCTCGACGAGCGGAAACACCCACGGCACCGCGAATGGCAGCTGCCCCGGTACTGGCGATCGACCAGCTTCGGGCCCGACGCAAGGCGCCGATGTGACCTTGCCGCGCCCGCGCACCGCCGTGATCGCCTGGCGAGAGGCGCGCAAGACGGCCGTTCACTGAACACGCGCACCGAGCCGCGCCGTCGAGGGAAACGGCGCATGGCGGCCGCCGAGCTGTCCGCGATCTTGCTGAGTCCCGGATAGCACACTGCTGCGGACGCCTCGGCTCATGTCTCACACGGGAACCCCGAACAATGACGTTGCAGGTGAAAAGGCCGCGCCCGCTCAAGGGTGATGCATATGCGCCGCCCGACTTAACGCCCGGTGACCGTACGACAACTGACCGTGCGACAACTGCTACACGTTGCAGGCCGCGCAGAGCTGGTTGACCGGCACACCCGATCTGGCTACAGGAGGTCCGCGTCGCCGCGCCAGAGTCGGCGCTCGGCGTGCCCGCGTCGCGCGGGGGCAACCCGAGCGGGAGAAATTCGGGAGGCGGGAACCTCCCGGAGCGTCCCTGCGCTGAACGGCACGTTCATTACGTCACCGCTGTCGTCAAATGACGAATGCGCGCCGGGCTCGGGGCTTGGACGATGGGTGCATGTTCAGAACGGCGCGGTCGTCCATCGGCCGGCCAGCCGGCTTTCCCGGCTCAGCGAACGGGCAGTCGCCGCGATGACAGGAAACGACCTCACTGCCGCCGGCGCGCCCGCTTCCCCGCTGGCACCGGGCAGGCATGACGTCCGGCTCGATGACCTGAACCAGCGGTACCACGTCGCCGGGAGCGGTCCTGTCTGCCTGGCCCATCCTGGCGGCCCTGGCCTGTTCTGGGAATACTTGCGCATGCCCGCGGCGGAGAAGCACCTCACCATGGTGTACGTGGAGCCGCTCGGCACTGGCGGTTCCAGCCGCCTGCGCAGCCACCCGGACGGCTACACGCTTGACCGGTACGTACAGGCCCTAGACGCGCTGGTAGGGCAGCTGAACCTGCCCCGCGTGCACGTGATGGGCCACTCCCACGGCGCGTTCGTCGCTGCCCGATACGCGGCAGCGCACCCGGAGCGGCTGGCGGGAGCGATCTTGTACGCCGGCTCCCCGTACACCGGCCCGGAATGGGGCGCTGCGGCCGGCCAGGCGCTAGAGCAGTTCGCGGCCCGTCATGCCGGCACCCCCGAGCTCCAGGCGGTTCTCGCCGCCTGGCAATCGATCCCCGGCCTGGCTGACGACGAGGGCTTCACCCGCGCCGCCCGCGGCCTCATCCCCTTCTACAGTGCCGCCTACTGGCGGGACAAGGACACGTGGGCAACGTACGGGGCGTCAGTGACCGGCACGTACGTCAGGGAAACCAACCCTGACGGCAGTCCTGCCGCGACGCCCTACCTCGATGACCGGGAAGTCCTGCGGACCGTGAAGGTCCCCGTGCTGGTCGTGGCCGGGCGGGAAGACCCGATCCTTGGCCCCCGGTGGGGCCGCGAGATCACCGACCTGGTGCCGCACTCCGAGATGCTCGAGCTCCCCGGTAGCGGCCACTTCGCCCATCTCGAAGAACCCGAGGAATTCGCCGCCGGGATCACGGACTTCATTGCCTCCCACCCAGCCTGACCCAGGCCGTGTGCGTACGGTGACGGCGGCCGCAGGGGTTCATCGGTCGCGGCCCGGGATCGGCTCGGCTAACGCCGCCCGCTGGGCAGGCGCCTGGAAGGGGGTCGGCGAAGTACTGGGTCTCGTGCGTTACCAGATCGTCGGTGATTATCTGGGCAAGTCTGGTCGCGCAAGTGGGCGCGGCGTGCTCCGCGTGTCAACCAGCGAGAGCATTGTGCTGGTGGTCGTCGCGCCGTTTCCGATGGAGAACCACGCCCTCAGTTGGGGGTGGCTGCCCGGCGGCGGTTGTAGAGGCGGACGGCCCAGAGGTAGCTGGCGAGGGCGATGCCGATGCTCCAGGCGATGGCGGCGATCGCCTGCATGCCGATGGGCCCGCCGGTGAGCAGGCCGCGGACGGTCTGGGTGACCGGGGTGAAGGGCTCGTACTCGGCGAACTGGCGCAGCCCGGCCGGCATGGTGGCGGTGGCGACGAACGCGCTGGACAGGAACGGCAGCAGCGTGAGGAACATGGGGGTATTGCTGGCGGTCTCGACGCTCCTGGCGGCCAGGCCGAGCGCGGCGGACAGCCAGATGAGCGCGAACGCGAACAGCGCGAGCATCCCGGCGGCGGCCAGCCATTCAAGCGCGCTGGCGCTGGACCGGAAGCCGAGGGCCAGGGCAACGCCGGCGACCAGTGCCAGGACGGCGAGGGTCTGCAGCAGGCTGCCGATCACGTGGCCGGTGAGCACGGCGCCCCGCGAGATGGCCATGGTGCGGAACCGGTCGATGATGCCGCCGGTCATGTCGGTGGCGACGGAGATCGCGGTGCCGAGGGCGGCGGAGGCCACGGTGATGATCAGGATGCCGGGAACGAGGTAGGTGAGGTAGGCGCCGCGGCCCCCGGCGCCGTGTCCGCCGAGGCCGGTGCCGAGCTGGCCGCCGAAGACGTAGACGAACAGCAGCAGGAACACGATCGGGAAGCCGGCCAGCATCAGCGTCAGCGACGGGTAGCGCAGCTGGTGCTTGAGGTTCCGGCGCAGCATGGTCGCCGAATCGGTCAGGGTATAGGCGACGGAGGTCATGACTGGAGCACTTTCTCTTCCTGGCCGGTGGCCGGGTCGGTGGTGGCGTGGCCAGTGACGGCGAAGAACACGTCATCGAGGTCGGGGCTGTGGATCGACAGGTGCTCGACGTCGATGCTGGTGTCGTCAAGCTCGCCGAGCAGCCGGCGCAGCGAGGCGACGCTGCCGTCGCCGGGGATCTGCAGGATCAGCTGATCGTCGTCCGGCACGGCGTCCGGGATCAGGGCGGCCGCGGCGTGCAGGGCGTCTGGCCCGGCGAACTGGAGCTGGATGTGCCCGCCCGGGATGCGGCGCTTCAGCTCGGCGGGGGTGCCTTCGGCGGCGATCCGCCCGTGATCCAGCACCGCGACCCGGTCGGCGAGCAGGTCGGCCTCCTCGAGGTACTGGGTGGTGAGGAAGATCGTCACGCCGTCGGTGGCCAGTTCCCGGATGATCTGCCACATGGTGCGGCGGCTGCGCGGGTCCAGTCCGGTGGTGGGCTCGTCCAGGAAGATCACGGCGGGGTCGCCGACCAGGGTCATCGCCAGGTCCAGCCTGCGCCGCATGCCGCCGGAGTAGGCGGTCAGCGGCTTGCGCGCGGCGCCGGTGAGGTCGAACCGCTCGAGCAGCTCCGCGATCCGGCGTTGGCCCGCGGCGCGGCCGAGGTGGCGAAGATCGGCCATCAGGCGCAGGTTCTCCTCGCCGGTGAGCAGGTTGTCCACCGCGGAGAACTGGCCGGTGACGCCGATCAGGGCGCGCACCGCGCCCGGGTCGCCGGCCACGTCGTGCCCGCCGACTTGGATATCTCCGGCGTCGGCCGCGATCAAGGTGGACAGGATGCGCACCATCGTCGTCTTCCCGGCCCCGTTGGGCCCGAGCAGGGCGAAGATCGTGCCCTCGGCGACCGCCAGGTCGACCCCGTCAAGCACGACGTGGTCGCCGAAGGACTTGCGTACCGCGCGTGCGCTGATCGCCGGCGCGGACCTGTTGACCGTCACGGGTTTCTCGCTTTCAGCGGTGCTGTTGGGTGTCGGGGAGTTCACCGGCGGCGCGCAGCGCCTCGCGGTGGGTTTTCCAGTCCTTCTCCAGCTCTGGCAGCCGTGCCACCAGGAAGTCCGCGAACGCGGCCATCTCCAGCAGCACGGCCTTCCGCTCGGGCGGGGCATCGGCCAGCAGCGCCAGGCCTTCGCGCGCCAGATCGGCCTGTTCCTGGTACTCCGTCACGTCGAAGCCCGTCGACCGGGGCGCGTTCATGTCGATGTGAATACGGTCCATCCGCTCCCCCGCAGCCCGCGAGCGGCGGATCAGGCCGAGGGTGTCCAGCGAGTTGACCGCGTTGGCGATCGCGCTGCGGCTGGCCAGCAGCGCCTCGGCCAATTCCGCGATGCTCTGCTGGCGCGGGTCGCAGATCGCCAGGTAGCCCAGCAGCCGGCCCACCATCGGTGCCATGCCGTAGCGGCGGGCATAGAGACGGCCGGCGTGGTCGGCGAATGTGATCTCAGCATCGGTCGGCATGACCAACAGAGTACAAGCAAGACTGTGATAACACAAATTAGTGTTATCTCATGTAGCGCCGGTAAGTGGTACCCGAAGACGAGCGCCGGGCCTTCCCTGGTGCTCCGGCCGGGCATCGCATTGCGCGCTTCACTGACAGGCGCTCCGGGGTCATGGCCGGCAGCCGTGACGGCGATGAAATCGGGCGGGAGGTTCGCGTCGCCTGGCTCGTGGCCGCCCCGGCTCACACGGCGTACAGCACCTGTCCGCCGTATACCAGCGGATCCTCCGGCTGGAACGCATCGGCGAGGCGGTTGAACTCCTGGAACCCCGGATCGGCGTCGTGTTCGCTGTGCTCGGCATGACTGGGAACCTCGACGGCGATGACGTACTTGGCGATGTCCTCACGCCGGTCGGTGCCGAAGGCGGCACGGAAGATCCGGGCGCTGAGGAAGGCGCCCCGCTCCTTGTACTCGCGCCAGCGCGGCAGCTCCCGCTCGGCGAACAGCCGCTCGTATTCCGCGGCCTGCTCGGCACGGATGTGGATAACGATAATGTCCAGCTCACTCATGACGGCGGCTCCCTTGGTTGCCCTTGCGCCGATCTTGCCGGCTAGTCCTGTCAGGGTCAATCCGTGCCGGACAGCACGCCGCCATCAGCCCGCACGCACGAGATCCGCCTGGCCGACAATCGTGTCCCTGGCTAAGTCGTCATGGCCGGGCCCAGAGGGCTCGTTATGGTCGGGTCACCGCCGCGGCCCGGCTCACCACCGGCAACACCCTGATCCGGGGACCCCGCGAGTCGCACGTCGCCTGGACGGCAAATCCGGTGAGAAGGCCGCGCTCGCCATCGCCGCCCCGGCGCACTGATACCGCCGTGACGGACGTCCGCTCCGCGGCGACCCGCGGGCGGGAACCTGGCGCCGCCTGGTGGTGTAACACACGCACGGCACGACGGAAGGAGCGCCCCCGTGCGGCGCAGGCTGATTGCCGCAACCGTTCTTGCGGCAGGTACGAGCGTTGCCCTCCTCGGCTGCACCGCCGGTCAGGGCAAGACAGCCACCAGCGCGGGACCTTCGTCACCTTCGTGATCAAGGGCCACTGTGACCCCATCCGCTGCGCTGCCGGTCGCGTCCGCCAATTACTTCCGGCCATCTTGAAACCAGCGGGACGATCCGCAGATAAGCGAGCGGGCCACGCCCACACCGGAGGGCGGCGGCCCGCCACGCAGAACCGGAACTTCTGGGCGCGATATCCCGCGCCGCCGGGTCAGCCCGAGAACGTACGGATTCGGTGATCTGAAATTGTTCGAGCCAATTACAATGTGTGCTTGTCGCGCTATGTGACCGCGAGGGGTCGCTTTGAGCTTCCGCCTTTCAGGAGCTCTATCACGCTGAGAGCACTCGCCTGGAAAAACTCTAACAACCCAGCTCACGCGCGTAAACGCTGGTCGGCAAGGATTATCGTACCTTTAACACGCATAACAAGTGTACCGTTAGTGCCGTTTCGTCCGTGGGATTCCTGTGCGGATAGCCGGCGGGATGCGGATTTGTGGTATGGTCAGGCACATTCCGGAGACAAGCGTAGTTATTTCGGTGCGGCGATCCTGACTGCGCCATATTTTCCACTTTCCGGGATGATGTACCAGATTTCCCTCGGCTGTCGCGTGAGAAACCGCCTGGGACATCTGCCATGGTTTCAGCTCAAAGCACGCGAAGCTGGCAGCTCCGGGTGGCGCGCAAAGCGGAAGCACCGACGAGCCGTCCGCAGCTATCACCTCCGCTGCCTCACTAGTCGATAGCCTGGTGTATCCGGCGCTCACTGGGTTCCTTCATAATCGATCAAATTCTGTGCTGCCCAATCTGCTAGCGATCGCGCTGCTTTTGCCACATTATCCCGCCAGCTCACCGCAGCGGACTCATCTGTGTCGTCACTGACGTACTTGACTATTTCGATCGGGACCCCTGCTTCAGAGGCTGCTGCAGCGAGTGCGTAACCTTCCATGTCGACTAGGTGCGCCCGATCAGCGAGGCGATTCCGGTCAGTAGCGCTAGCGATGAAGGCATCGCCAGTTGCGAGGGTGAGACCCTCGCCGCTCGCGGCGACCGTTATCGGCCCGCCGACGCTGATCCCGGTCAACGTTCGCAGCACATCAGTGTCGAGGTCGTGTTGAATCACCGTTTTAACCGGATGGATACCGCTCGGTCCCGGGCGCAACGCCCCCGCCGTCCCTAGGTTGACGATCCTTGCCGGCAGGGGACCCCGACCCAAGATGCCAGCCAGCGCACACGCCGCGTTTACCTTTCCCATCCCAGTCAGCAATACCGGTAGCCCGGTATCAAGATACTGCGCTTCTTCCGCGAGAGCCAGGACAAGCAAGGAAAGGTCAGAACTAACCTTTCCGGATAGTTTCATTTTGAACCTCTCTTATAATAAAGTCTACGGTGTCCGTTCGGTCGTATCTTCCGGATCCGTCCCCGGCCTATTCAAAGCTATAGCTGACCTAACTTATAATCTTTCCTTCCTGCAGGAGGCATGGCACGTTTGTCTAGCATCAGGAGTCCTGACATAGGAGAGTTAGTTCATGCAATGCCAGGGTGGGATTTGACCTGGTATCGCAGGACGAGATCTGTGCCGGGGTAGCGGGCCTGGGCTTGGTTGAGCTGGTCGCAGAGGGCGTCGAGTGCCTGGGTTCGGCGGGGCGCGGTGAGCGGGTCGAGCCGGATGAGCAGTTCGCTGTCTCCGGGCCGGATGTCGCCGGAGGCGGTGAGGGCTTCGCGGATGAGCGCGTAGGCCTCGTCGCCGGCGCGGGCGTAGCGGCCGTCCAGGGCGCGGGCCAGGGCGGTTTCGGCGTTGTATGCGGCCATCCGGATGGCGTGGGTGATCTGCTTGACCTCGGCTTCCAGCCGCATCATGTCCGGGGCGAGCGTGCCGAGCGGGACCCGGGCCGGCGTGGCCGCCGCAGCCTTGTCCGCTTCCTCGAGTTCGTGGCAGGCGGCTTGGACGGGGGCGTCCAGGGCGTTGATCATCTGGTTGGTGATGGTGACCGGCTCGCCGGGCGCCGGGTTGCGCAGGGCGGCCAGGCTGGCGTCGCGCTGCGCCTGGGCCGCGGCGGCGAGGATCTCGGCGCGGCGGACCTGGGCGGCGGCGGTCTTCTTCGCCGGGTTCGGGACTTCCCGGTCCGGGTCGTCGGGCGTGGCGGCGTAGCAGTCCAGGGCGTCCAGGGCGAAGCGGGTGCGGGCGTAGCGGAAGTAGTTCTCCTCCCGCCACCGTGAGGTCAGCCGCCAGCAGACCTCCCCGGCGGCCAGGTCGGTCCGGGAGGTCAGCGCGTGGATCTGCCGGATGGCGCCGTGCCGGGCGGGGACCCGGCGGGTGACCTGCCGCAGGCTGACGGTCTGCCCCTTGCGCGGCCCTTCACTGATGGTCAGCGTGACGGTGGTGTCGGCCAGGTCGTAACGGTGCTCCCGGCCCCGGTCATCAGCGCAGGTAATGGTGGTGAACTGGTCTGCGGGGATATCGGGGGCCGGGCCCTTGCGCCAGGTCAGCAGGTCGAACCCGGCTCCGGTGATGTCGGCGAACAGGGCCGGGGACCATCCGCCCCGGTCAAAGCACACCGTCACCCGCCGGCCCTGGCCCGCGATGGCGCGCAGATCAGGCAGCAGGCGGCGCAGCTCGCCGGCCAGCGAGTCCGACGGCTCGGCGATGACCATGAACACCGGGTCGCCGTCCTGGCCGGTGACCCAGGTCTCCATCGTCGCCGGGGCGGGGAACTTCAGCCGCGCCACGTGCGTCTTCTGCACGGTCCGGGTCCCGGAGTAGACGCGGGCGTGCCCGTCGACGTAAAGGAACCCCAGCGTGTCCGGCCGGGCCGCCGCGTGCCGGCGGGCCAGCGCCATGATCAGGTCCGCTGCCTTGCCCGCGGCGGCGAGTTCGCCCAGCTTGCGGCGGATCGTCTTGACCTCCGGGGCCCGGTCCAGGCCGAGCACCCGGCCCAGCGCGGCGGGCGGGACCCGGGTGGCGCCCTCGGCCCGCGGCTCCCCGGCCAGCGCCAGGAACACCAGCGTCAGCAGCGTCGCGGTCAGGCCGTAGAACCCGTCGCGGAGCCGGCCGTAGACCTGATGGGCGGCATCCAGCAGCCCGGTGTCTTCCAGGGCGGGCAGCGCGAGCAGCAGTCCGGCCAGCGGATACCGGGCGCCCGGGGTGAACACCGGCCCGGCGCCCTCGCCCAGCAGCCCCCACCGGGCCAGCGCCCGCTCGCCATCCCGGGGAACCGGGTCCGGCAGCACCGGAACCGCCGCGCCCGGGCGCTCGCCATCGTCCTCCGCGGCCAGGCCGGCGCCGCCCGCGGCGGCCGCCGTGCCCTGCCCGCGGGCCGCCACCCGGCCCAGCGCGTTGCGCACGGTGAACGTCGACACCCCGGTCGCCGCGGCGATCTCGGCCAGGACCGCCCCCGCCGCGTCCAGTTCCCGGATCCGCGCTGCCAGCTCCGGGGTCAGCTTCGAGGCCCCCTTCGGGCCCCGCCGGACCGGCACCAGCCCGGCCACCCCGCCCGCCGCCAGCGCCTGATCCCACCGCCACACCGTGACCGGGTCCACCCCGAACGCCGCCGCGGCCTGCGCCTGGCTGACCGCGCGCAGCCGGACCAGCTGCACCGCCGCCAGCCGCCGGCCCGCCTCATCCCCGGCATCCCAGGCAAACGTGGCCAGCCCGTGCACCGACACCAGCCCGCCGCCGGCGCCGGTGACCAGCCCGACCCCGGGCGCGATCTCGGCCGCCCCGGCGGGCAGCAGCGGCAGAGGAAGCTGGGTGAGCATCCTTGCCATCATCCACCCCATCCCGCCGGCCCTGTCACTGCATTAATTATCTCAAGTACCGGCCCGCCGAGACCCCCGCGACACGCCGGAAAACGCGAAAAACACGGGCAATAAGTCCAGGCCAGGGCCGAGGCCGGGTCCGATCACACCCCGTCAGCAAGCCGCAATGTCAGGAGTCCTGAGCATCGGGTATGCCGGTAGATGAATAGCCAACAAACGATTGACGTCCGCTCGACAGTGGGCTATGCGGGCAGGGGCGTCTCAGCCAGCGATTCGCGGGCCTCTTCGAGCAAGATCCGTTCAGCTTTGTGATACATGGCGTTGGCTGAGGCAGGGGGTGTCCCCGACCGCGGTGAGGCCTATACGCCCGAGTTCCGTCAGGCAGCTGATCATGTGAAACACGACTCCCTCCTGCCGGGCGAGGTCGAAGTGCAGGCCGTGCCGCGCCGCGATATCGAAGAGGTCGTCTACGGTTAGCCCGCGGAGCATGGACGATTCGAGTCGATCTGTCGCAACGAGGTGCCTCTCCCGGTTGCCGGGGGGTGCGGAAGAGCGCGGTTGCCGGATCGTACCGGCCGTTGGTGAGGAACTGCAGGGTGAGGAAGGGATGAGTCGTTCCGCCCTTGCGCAGATTCAGCTCGATCGCATACGGCGTCCACGAGCCGTCACCCGAGCGCGCCTCCGCGCTGATCTGCGTGGCGTACGCGGCATCGGCGGGGAACGAGCACCCCAGGTCGCTCTGCCCGCCCGGGACGCCCAGAGCCGGTCGTGGGTGGACAGCAGCTCCGCTTCCCCGAACGGGGTGATGGTCAGCTGCACTCTCGGGCTGCGCACCTCGGCGCCGCTGATGCGCTCCTCGACGATGCCGCCGCGCTCCGCGAGCTTGGCGGCGTAGGAGCCGAACGCGGTGCCGGGCAGCTCGAACGCCATCTCCCGTGCCCGGCGGGTGATTTCGTCCCGCTCCGCCCGCCGACCCTGCAGCAGGAAGGTCGCGCAGGTCGACCACCGCGTTGCCCTCGCCGGACACGCCCTCGTTCAGCTTGACCAATGCCTGGGTGACATCGGGCCGCGCTGCCCGCAGGCGCATCAGCGCACCGGCAACGTCCTCGATAGAGCGCAGATGCTGCGCGGGGCGCTGCTGCGCGGCGTGGGCGAGCCGCTGCCGGAGCAGGTCACAGGCGAGTTGGGTGAACTGGTGCATCTGGATCATCTCCCTTTGCTGGCCAGGCCCGCTGCACCTGCCGTCGGACGACCGCGGCCGCGGCGGGTCACGCTTGCTCGCGTGCGTATTCCACCGCACGTTCTCCTCCAGGGCCGCCCGCAGGTACCGCTGCCCGGCGATCAGCATCAGCCGGCGACCCCGGCCCGGACCGTGCGGACTTTCAGCTGCTGCTCCTGTTCCCGATTCAGCTGGATGGCCACGACCCGACCTGCTGGAACCAGCTGACCCAGTCCTCGATGTGATGGGTGCGGACGATCCGGCCGTCCGCGATCTGGTGGAAGTCGTGCGTCCGGACCTCGGTCTGGCGGCCGGTCGGGGCGATGCCGAACAACTCGGCGGTATAGACGCCGTGCATCCTGGCGCGCACGCCGACCATTCCGTTCCCGTCGTCGCCGCGAGCGTCGATGATCTCCTCGACGAGGAACCGCAGGTCGCTGACGACCTTGCTGAGCCCTCGATCAGGGACCTCGCCCCGGCGCGGCCGGGCTCCTGGCCAGGCCCCAGCGGGATGTCGTCCCTGTCGTCAGTGATGACCGTGTCGAGCAGTTCCGCCTTGCCGCTGGCGGCCTCGTAGAAAGTATGAATATGAATGGGCTCGTTGATGGAGGTGGACATGATCGCTCCTGGTTGATGCGGTTCGCTAGCCTCGCGTGACCAGTCTCGGGAGGACCAGGGTGAGGAAGCATCGCATTGTTGATGTGATCCGCCGTCGCCGGTCCAGGACCGCAACAGGACCGTCTTTCCCGCTCCCCGGTGGCGCGGACACCACGGTCACGCGGGGCCAGCTCCCCGGGCGACATACCGCCACCCCGCGGCCCTCCACCGCGAACGCGACATCGTCCGGCCGGCGAACCGGGCCAGCCCGGCCCGCAGGTGCTCCCGGCCGGCCGGGCTGATCTGGCCGCGCTGCACCTGCCCGGTCTCGGTGTCGAGGTAGTCGAAAGTCATCTGCTTCCGGTCATCTAATTGTTCTGGCGCAGGGTGGGCAATGCGCTGGGCTGGGCTAATCCGGTTCCGGTTTGCCTGCGCACCTGGCCGCAAGCGGCGGGTTCCACGCTGGTGTCCGTAGCGGCTCAGGGCGTCTGGGTGCCGGTGCTGCGCTGGTCCCGGACGGTGGCTACCGCCTGCTGCTGGGTGAGTGCGGAGCCGGCGGAGAACGCCTGATTGAACCGTTCCGCGCCGAGCTTCTGGCGGGCCTGGGCGACCAGCTCGTCCTCGCTCTGCCGCAGCGTTGGCCAGGCCCGCAATCCGGCCCGACGGCGCAGGCCCTCAACGGCCCCGGCCAGCAACGCCGCCCGCCCGCGGTCGCCTTCCGCGAACGCCAGCTGGGCGTACGCGGCCAGGCACAAGGTCACGCCGCCCGTGCTGCGGGCCGCCACGCACAGCTCCAGTGCCTGTTGCAGGACCGCGCGGGCCTGGCGCAAGTCGCCCCGCAGGATGCACATACTGCCTAGCTGCACCCGTGACCAGGCGGATAGCCAGGTGCTGCCGAACTGGTCTCCCAGGTCGCGCGCCTCGCGCAGGTGACCTTGGGCGTCGTCGTAACGGGCCAGGACCTTCTCTACGGTGCCGAGCGAGCCGACGGCCATCGCCGTCCAGAACGGCTCGTCGAGCCCGCGGAGCTGCTCCAGGCTCGTCGCTGCCAGCCGCAAGGCGGCGTCGTAATCGTCAGCGAGCGGCGCGCACCATGCCATGGCCAGCTGGGATACCGCGCGCAGGAAGGGGTTCTCGATTCCCGGCAGCAGTGGTCCCAGGCGTCGGCTGGCTGCCATGGCAACGGCGTCGTCGCCCACGTCGAGCGCGGCCGCCAGCGCCGTCCATGCCAGCTCGGCGCGGGTCTGGGCGGTCGGCGGGTCGGCGGCGGGCGGCAGTTGCATGACCCAGGACCGGCCCTCGCGCATGTGGTCCCGCAAGAACCAGAACGGCCACAGGACGCGGAACAGGTGGGGCAGCGGCCCGGGGTCGTGGGCCAGGCACCAGCGCACCGCGGCGGCCAGGTTGCCCGCCTCGGCCTCCAGGACCTCCAGCCACTCGTTCTGGGCGGTACGCAGCGGCCGGTCGGCCTGCTCGGCCAGCGCCCGGTAGTAGCCGGCGTGCCGCCGCTGGATCTGGTCGGCGTCGGGCCGGGCGGCCAGCCGCTCGGCGACGAACGCGCGGACCGTCTCCAGCATCCGGGTCCGGGGCCCCAGCTCGGTGCTGTCGACATAGACCAGGCTGTGCCGGGCCAGCGCCTCGCCCAGCTCCAGCACCCGGTCCTCCTCCACGCCCGCCACCTGGGCGGCGGCCTGGACGGTCCAGCCATCGGTGAACACCGCTGTGACCTCCAGCAGGGACCGCTCGGTGTCGGTCAGCAGGCCGATGCTCCATTCCACCGTGGCGCGCAGGGTGCGCTGCCGGTCGGGCAGGTCCGCCGCGCCGGTACCCAGCGCGCCCAGCGAGGCGGCCAGCCGGTCCAGCAGCGCGGGCGGGTCCAGCAGCCGGATCCGGGCGGCGGCCAGCTCGATGGCCAGCGGCAGACCCTCCAGCCGCCGGCAGATCTCGGCCACTGCCGCCGCGTTACCCTCGGTCAGGGCGAAACCGGGCCGCACCGCGCGGGCCCGGTCCACGAACAGCGCCACCGCTGGCCAGGACTCCAGGTCCTCCAGCGGCACGGCAGCGGGGTCGGCCGGCACCAGCAGCGGCGGCACCGGGTACTCTTGCTCGCCCCGCAGCCCCAGCACCGTCCGGCTGGTCACCAACAAGGCCACCTGCGGGCAGCGGGCCAGCAGCTCGCCCAGGTCGCGGGCGACGCCGACCACCTGCTCCAGGTTGTCCAAGATCAGCAGCCAGGCGCCGTCGCCGAACGTCTCGGCCAGCGTCCCCACCGGCGGCCCGGGCTAGCCCGGACCGCTCACGCTGATCGCGGCTGCGATGGAAGGGGCGCCAGCCAGCGCGGGTACCCCGAGCTTCCCTCGGCGCGCGGCCGGATTCTTATCCGGTCCCGAGCTGTGCGGCCACCTTCTGGGCGGCCAGCAGCGATTTAATACGTTCGGTCGCGTCGACCAGCGACTCATCGTTGATCGCCGCGGCCGCCTGGTGGTCATTGTCACGGGCCGCGGCGACGAGGCGTTGCTGGTAGTACCGCAGCGACTCGCTGCCCGGCGAGTCCATTGACCCCTGCGCGCCCACGATCTTGTAGGCGCGGCACTGATTCCACAGTCCGCGGATCACCTGGACGAGAACAGGATTCCTGGCGGCCTGGTACAAGATCGTCAGCAGGGCCTCGTCGTGGTCAAGGAAGGCGATGACGCGCCGCTCGTCCAGCGCGGTACACATCGACTCGTACTCTGCCTGCATCCTGGCGGTCTCTTCCGGGGTGATCCCCTTCGCGCCAAGCCGAGCCGCTTCGACCTCGAGCAGCCGGCGGACGTCATACACGTGGACCAGCTCCGGCAGGGTGAGGCCCTTGACTACCGCGCCCTTGTGCGGCGACCGTTCAGCGAGTCCCGCCTCCTCGAGGCGGCGGATCGCTTCACGCACCGGCATGATACTAGTCCCCACCTGGGCGGCCAGGTCGCGGACCCGTAGTCGGGTACCGGCCGGCATCTCACCGTTCAAGATCGCCTCACGGATCATCGTGTAGACCTGATCGGCTAGCAGGCTCGGCTCGGCACGTCCGGAGATCATCGCATCAGCCACGGGTCGCCCTCGCATATTGGATCACAGATCAAATGTACCTGGCGCGTCACCCGAAGACGTCGCCGTGCTGGCTAAGGTGTTCGGCGCCGGAGCCACCGTTGACGACCTGCCCGAAGAGGTCTACGAGAACCTCCGTGTCGGCGCGCTGATCAAAGCCGGGTACGGCAAGCGGATGGCCTTCATCACGATCTTCTGAACCTGCTCGATCGTGCCGCTGTTCGCCATCTACGCGTTCGGACCGAAAATCCTCGGAGCGCTCGGCCTGACCGGCAGCCTGGGCAACTATGGCTCCGCGTTCATCACCGTCAGGTTCCTGGTCGGCTGCCTGGTCGCGCTGTTCTTCGTCGACCGGGCGGGCCGCCGGCCGCTAATCATCCACAGCTTCCTGTGGGCCGGGCTGGCGCTGCTGCTACTCGGGGGTTTTCTCGAGCGCACCCGCCCGGGCCATCCTGGTGCTCTTCGCCGTTTATGCCATCTTGATCGGCGGCACCCAGATCCTGCAGTGGATCTACCCCAACGAACTGTTCTCCACCGAGATCCGCGGGTCCGCCGTCGGCCTGGCCTCCTCCCTGCGCCGCATCGGCGCGGCCATCGGCACCTACCTGGTGCCCCAGGCCCTGTCCCACATCGGCATCGGACCGACGATGATCATTGCCGCGGTCATCACCCTCATCGGCGCCGGGGTGTCGGTGGCCTGGGCCCCCGAGACCCGAGGGCTCACCCTCGGCGATTCGGCCGCGCTAGGCAGCAAGGCCACCGTCCCTAGCGGCGCTGCTGTCTGATCCGGGGCGTGCGGGCGGTGCCATTAGCCGCCCGCACACCCAGCCATCCCGATGCCGTGTCTCCTGTTCAAGGTCCGCCCCTGACCGCGGTTGCCGATTCAGATCTCGCCGCTTCGCCAGCTGCGCCGCCGTCACCCCCGGCCAGTACTTCGCGCCGTTGCGGTCGGCCGAACCCGGGCCTGCCACAGGCGCCCAGCGCACCGAGCTCACGCTGACGGCGGGGGAGGAGGCCCCGGAGACGGGCCAGTGGATCAGAGACCTGGCCGCGGGACGCCGGACCTTCGCCGACCGGGTCGCAGACCGGCAGAGCCAGACCATCCCTTCCGAGGACCCCGATTACGGCGATCTCGGGCCCGTACCTGTCGGCCATCTCACGGTGAGAATACATCTCACCGTGAGATACCCGCTCGGGGATCGAACTGCTACAGCCCGCAGCGCAAGGGTGAAGGCGAGCCCCATCCGCGCAGCCAGGGAGATGATCACGATGGACGGCTGCACGGGCCCGGCCCGGCGGCTGGTGCCCGACGAGCTCGAACAGGTCATGCGCCTGGCCCGGTTCCGCCAGGCCCACCCCAGCGTGATGGTCGGATCCGGCCGCGGCTGGTGGCAGGCCGTCATCCCGCAGGCCAACGGCGAACAAGTCATCACCAGATACACCCTCGCCCAGCTGCTCGACCGACTCGACGAGCTGACCGGTGGGTAGTCGGTATCTCGGTCAGTAGCCGGTGGGCTGACGCGGGGTGTAGCCCTCTTCGAGGGCGCTGATCTCGTTGTCGGTCAGGATGACGTCGAGCGCGGCGGCGGCGTCGGTGAGGTGATCCGGCTTGGTGGGTCCCACGATGGGGGCGCTGACCACGGGGTTGTGCAGGACCCAGGCCAGCGCGACCTGGGCCATCGGCACGCCGTGCTGTTCGGCGACGCGCTGGACGGCGTCCGCGATGGGCTTGTCGTCGTGCGGGAGTACCCAGCGGGCGGTGGCGTCGGTGTTGCTGCGTGCGGTCTGCTGGCCCCACGGCCGGGCCAGACGGCCCTTGGCGAGCGGACTCCACGGGATCGACCCGACGCCCTGGTCGGCGAGCAGGCCGAACATCTCGCGCTCGTCCTCGCGTTGCATGAGGCTGTACTGGTTCTGCATGGAGACGAACCGGGTCCAGCCGTGCAGCTCGCCGAGGTACTGCATCTTGGCGAACTGCCAGGCCCACATCGACGAGGCGCCGAGGTAGCGGACCTTGCCGGCCTTGACCATGTCGTGCAGGGCCTCCATGGTCTCCTCGGCCGGGGTCTCCGGGTCGAAGCGGTGGATCTGGTACAGGTCGACGTAGTCGGTGCCGAGTCGGCGCAGGGAGTCCTCGAGTTGCTCGACGATGGCGCGCCGGGACAGGCCAGAGCCGCCGGGCCCGTCGTGCATCTTGAAGAAGACTTTGGTTGCGAGCACGATGTCCTCGCGGCGGGTGTACTTGCTAATGGCCCGGCCGACGATCTCCTCCGAGGTGCCAAAGCCGTAGGCGTTGGCGGTGTCCCAGAAGGTGATGCCGAGTTCGATGGCCTGGCGGAACAGCGGCTCGGCGGCGGTGTCGTCCAGGGCCCATTCGTTGAACCCGCGTGAGGTGTCGCCGAAGCTCATGCAGCCCAGCGCGATGCGGCTGATCTTCAAGCCCGAGTTGCCCAGTGTCGTGTATTGCATCGGAATTCTCCTTTGCTGGTGGTGCCGGTTCAGGACCGGTCGTCTCCGGGCTGGGTGAACAGCTCCTTGGCCAGGGTGATGGCGGACATCGCGCGGGGCCAGCCCGCGTAGAACGCCAGGTGGATGATCATTTCTTTCAGCTCGGTCTCGGTGAGCCCGTTCTGCCGGGCGCGGCCGAGGTGACCGCGGAGCTGTTCGATGCTGCCGTTAGTGACAAGAGCGGCGCAGGTGACCAGGCTGCGGTCGCGCTGGCTGAGTTCGGGCCGGGCCCACACCTCGCCGAAGAGCACGTCGTCGGTAAGCTCTACGAGCTTCGGGGCGAAGTCCCCGATCATGCGCTGCACCGGAGTCTGGTCGGTCATGTCGATCCCTTCACGGTGGCGGACGGCCGAATCAGCCGCAGTGGTCACGACGTCCAGTCAAGGCGCTGCCCTGCGTCTGGGGGAGTGCCTGCCATTCCAGGTAACGCCAGTACCTGCTTCGCGGCCGGGGGTGCGCATACCGTGGTGGTCATGGTCATGGACCACCGAGCCCAGGTCCGCGAGTTCCTCATCTCGCGGCGCGAGCGCATCTCACCCGCGCAGGCCGGGCTGCCCGCTTACGGCGGCAACCGACGGGTGAAGGGACTCCGACGCGAGGAGGTCGCCCTGCTCGCGGGCGTCAGCATCGATTACTACGTTCGCATGGAGCGGGGGAACCTAGCCGGCGCATCCGACGCCGTCCTGGACGGCATCGCGGGCGCGCTCCAGCTCGACGAGGCCGAACGCGCCCACCTGTTCGACCTGGCCCGCGCTGCCCAGCCCGTCCCGCCCCGGCAGCGGCGGCCGAAGGTCTCCGGAGTCACCGCTGGGATCCAGCAGCTCCTTGATGCCATCACCGACGCACCGGCCTGGGTCCGCAACGCCCGGCATGACCTGCTCGCCGCCAACCGCATGGCCCGCGCCCTCTACGCCCCGCTCCTCGCCGACCCGCGCAGGCCCGCCAACAACGCCCGCTTCGTCTACCTCGACCCGGCCGCACGCGACTTCTTCGCCGACTGGGAACGCTCCGCCGACGACATTGCCGCCATGCTCCGCTCCGAGGCAGGCCGCAACCCCCGCGACAAGCAGCTCATCGAGCTGATCGGCGAACTTGCCACGCACAGCGAGGACTTCCGCACCCGGTGGGCCGCCCACAACGTCCGGTTCCACCGGACTGGCCACAAGCGGCTTCACCACCCCGCCGTCGGCACTCTCGACCTCGACTTCGAGGCGATGGAGTTTCCCGCCCACCCGGGCCTCACGCTGCTCGTCTACACCGCGGCCGCCGCCACTCCCGCCGCCGATAACCTCAAGCTGCTGGCCAGCTGGGCCGCCACCGCCGAGCAAGCTGGAGAGCTGCCCGCCTATGTGTAGCTACCGGAACTCGCCGCGGTTTTCCCGCGCGATTCCTTCGGACGGAAGATCTGGTCCATGACCTCGGCGCCGGTCGTGATCACCGGCCGCAGCTCCCGCCGGTAGATCACCTCGGTCGTCCGCGAGCTGGCATGCCCCGCCAGCCGCGCGATCTCCTCCACCGGCACGCCCTGGTAGCTCATCATGCTGACAAACGACGTCCGCAGCTCCTTCGGCACCCACCGCGCCCCCAGCCCGGCCGCGGCCGTCACCCGCCGGAAGTCCCGCCGCAGGTTATGCGACTCATACCCCGTCCCCACTGACGTCGTGAACACCAGCCCGTGCTCCTGCCACAACTCCGCGGCCGCAGCCCGCTCCGCCGCCTGCCGCTCCCGCTGCCCCCGCAGCGCCTCCACCGCGATCTCCGGCAGCTTCAGCGTCCGCCGCGACCGGTTCGTCTTGGTGTCCCCGTGCGCCCGCACCGACCGCCACACCGAGATCGTCCCGGCTTCCAGGTCCACGTGCTCCCACGTCAGCGCCCGCGCCTCCTCCGACCGGACCCCGGTCAGCAGGCACAGCACGATAAACGCGTGCAGCCGCGACGCCTCCGCCGCCTCCAGCAGCGCCGAAGCCTCCGCCAATGTCAGCGACTGCGACGGCCGCCCCTCCCGCCCGCGCGGCGTATCCACCAGCGCCGACACGTTCCGCCGGACCAGATCCTGCCCCTCCGCGTGCCGAACCGCCCGCGTCAGGCAGTTGTGGCCCTTCTGCAGCGTCCGGGTCGAATGCGTCGCTGCCATCTTCTTCAGTGCCGTCCGCACGTCCTGCACGGTCAGGTCCTTCAGCGGGATCCGCCCGATCACCGCCAGCAACGGCCGCAGCGAGTCCCGGTTCGCCTCCACCGTCTTGGCGGTCCGGCCCGGCAGCCCCTCGTCCAGCCAGTCGGCCACGGCCTTCTCGACCGTGTATCCCTGAGCTGTCCGCAGCCCAGCGTCCAGCTCGGAGTGCACAGCCTTGAGCTTGTCCTTGACCTCAGCCTTAGTCTGGCCGCTGACCTTCCTGCGCAGACGCTTCCCGTCCGCGTCAAACCCCAGCGAGACCACCCCGCGCCAGCGCCCAGCACAGGTCTTGTGCAGGGCGCTGTCCCGGCAGTCCGCCCGGTGGTCGAAGTAGATGCCGTCTTCGCCGTAGCCACGGCGCGCAGCCCCAGCCATACGGCAATTCTACGACTTGGCTCCCACATTGGCTCCCCAACCAAGAGCCAAGAAATCGACCAGGCCACCTGACCTGCAAGAACTCGGTGGAGCTGAGGGGATTTGAACCCCTGACCCCCTCGATGCGAACGAGGTGCGCTACCGGACTGCGCTACAGCCCCGAGAACCTGAGCCAGCCTAGCAAACCACGAGGCCTGCCCGCGCCACGGCTCACCGCGCCACGTTCCCCCGGAGCATCGGTCGCCAGCGGAACCGCTACGGTTTCACATCGTCGCGGTCGCGGCCGCCACCCCGGGCGGGACTGGTGGGACCCTCGGGTCCTGACCGCCAACTACCCAGCCGGCACCACGCAGGTGACAGCCGAACCCCGGCCAGACATCATGGGCATCATGCGCCCGAACCCGATGACCCCGGCCGGCGCGGCTCCCGGATGCCCGGTCGACGAGGACTTCGACCCCCTGGCCGCCGAATTCCTCGCCGATCCCTACACGGTCATGGCCCGGCTGCCCGGCGGCGGGAAACCCGTCTTCTACGCCCCGTCGATCGGCTACTACGTCGTCACCAGCTACGACGCTATACAGCAGGTCTTCGGCGACCCCAAGACGTACTCCGCCGCGGTGGCCCAGGCGCCGCTCGCCCCGCTGACCCCCGAGGCCCAGCAGATCCTGCTGGCGGGCGGGCACAAGCCCCAGCCGAGCATGGTCAGCCTCGACGAGCCCGAACACGCCAGGCTCCGCAGGCCCGCCGCCCGCGCGTTCAGCATGAAGCGGGTCACCGCGATGATCCCCGCCATCGAGGCCACCACGACCCGGCTCCTCGACGAGGTGGGCGACGCCACCCAGTTCGACCTGGTCGGGGCGCTGGCCTTCCCACTGCCTGCCAACATCGTGTTCTCCCTGATGGGCGTGCCTGCCGGGGACTTCGCCCAGCTCAAGCAGTGGTGCGGCTACCGCGCCGCGCTGGCCTGGGGACGGCCCGCGCCGGAGGACCAGGTGGAGATCGCCACCAGCATGGCCGCGTACCGCAAATACCTGCGCGACCTGGTGGACGCCAAGACAGCCAAGACAGGCGCGCCAGCAGACGACCTGACCAGCGACCTGATCGCCATCCACCGCGAGGCGCCGGAGCGGCTCACGCTGGACGAGATCGCCTCGATCCTGTTCTCCCTGTCGTTCGCCGGGCACGAGACCACCACCGGCCTCATCGGCAACACCGTGCGCCGCCTGCTCGAGGACCCCGGCCGCTGGAGCGAGATCGTCGCGCGCCCCGATCTCATCCCCGGAGCCGTCGACGAGACCCTTCGCTACGATCCCTCCGTTCCCGTGTGGCGCCGGGTCACCACCCGCCCCGTCACCCTGGCGGGCGTGGACCTGCCGGCCGGGGCCAGGCTCTTCCTGTGGCTGGCCGCCGCGGGCCGCGACGAGGAAGCGTTCGACCGCCCCGCCGAATTCGATATGGGCCGAACGGACGCCGATCACCACCTCGCCTTCGGCAGGGGCCTGCACTACTGCCTGGGCGCCAACCTCGGCAAGCTCGAAGCCCAGATCGCGGTGGCCGAACTCGCCCGCCGCTTCCCCGCCCTCCGGCTAGCCCCGGACCAGCAGCTCACCTTCCACCCCAACATCTCGTTCCGCGGTCCCCAGGTCCTCCTGGTCCGCACGCACCCCTGACGCCATGGCGACTCACCAGACCGACGCGCCAGTCGAGGAGTTCCTGGCCCAGGTACCAGATGATCAGCGTCGCGAGGACGCACGCCGGCTGTGCGTCATGATGCGGGAAATCACGGGCGAGCCGCCGGTGATGTGGGGGAGCAGCATCGTCGGCTTCGGCGCGTACCACTACCGGTACGCCAGCGGTCACGAAGGCGACTCGGCGCTGGCGGGCTTCTCACCTCGCCGTCAGCATCTGGTCGTCTACCTCGTCGGCGAGTTCGGAGACCGGCATCAGGCGGTGCTGGCGCGCCTGGGCCCGCACAAGACCGGAAAGGGCTGCCTGTACATCAAGCGCCTCGACGACGTCGACCTCGACGCGCTCCGCGAGCTCATCGATCGCTCGGTCCGGATCCGCACGGGCATCGACCGCGCTTCCAGCTAGCCCGCTAAGTCGCCTACCGCGCGCTGCTTGGCGTCCGCGTACTGGTCATAGAACTTGTGACCCGCGACGCTGAGCGACGCGGAGATGTCGATGACCTCCGCATCGGGCCCGGGCACCGGAGCAGCCGGTACCGGGGGAGCGGCGCGCTTGGCCGCGGCCACCGCCGCCGCCGTGGTGGCGCGCGTGCGAGCCAGCTCGCGCCACTCGGCGTCGGCTTTGGAGGCCTCCCGCAGCATGCCCGTGTAGCCGAGCAGCATGATGGTCGGCGGCACCACCACCCACCAGGCGGCCATCTTGGTCACCGCGAGCGCACCGGACGCGATGGCCAGCACCAGCAGCAGGTAGAGCAGCCGCCGCCGCGCGGTCAGCACCTTCGTGTGCTCCCGGTCCCGTGGCCCGCCGTCGGGAACCTCCGCCGGAGCCGGAGCCTCGGCCTTAGCCTCAGCCCGAGCCGGAGCCTCAGCCCGAACCGGAGCCTCAGCCCGGGCCCGCGGCGCCACCCGCTCCTGGGAACGCGCGGGACGAGCCGCAGACCCGGCGGTATCGTCCCGGCGCCGCAGCGGGGGAGCGGGCTCCGCGGCCGCCTCGGCCGGGGCCGAGGTTTCGGCTTCCGCCCTGGTCAGATCCTCGCTGGCCCGCTGGCTAGCCGCCGAGTCCCGCCGAAGCCACCTGGGAATGAGCACGCCAGCCCAGATGGCGACGATGGCGACATAGAGTATCGCGCTGCTCAACAATCCTCCCCTCGGCGTGGCCGGCGCCGGGCGTGCTCACGTGACGCAAAGTAATAGCTGCGGGCGAGTTAGACGAGGACCTCGGACGGTGTGTCGCAACATTCGCCGTAAACCGGCGCCAGTCAGCTCGCGGTCGGGCGCGTCGCCATCTGGATGCTCCGCCACTTGGGCAGCAACCCCTGCGGCATCTCCTCGGCTGTCAGCGCGTAACACACGTGGTCCCGCCAGGCCCCGTTGATGTGCAGCTGGCGCACCCGGATGCCCTCCTCGCGGAAGCCGAGCTTTTCCACCACCCGCCGGGAGGCGCGGTTCTCCGGCCGGATCGACGCCTCGAGCCGGTGCAGCCCGACGACGCCGAAGCAGTGGTCCACCGCCATGGCCAGCGTGGTCGGGATGATGCCGAGGCCGGCGAAGGCCTCGTCGATCCAGTACCCGACCTGCCCCGACCGGGCCGAACCCCAGGTGATCGACCCGACCGTCAGCTGCCCGACGAACTCCCCGCCGTACGTCACCACCCACGGGATCGCCTGCCCCTGCCGGGCCTCGCGCCGCATGGCCCGGACCATCGCGATGTACGGACCCAGGCTGGACCGGTAGAGCGGGGTCTCCGGGTTGGTCGGCTCCCACGGCCGCAGCCAGGGCGCGTTCCTGACCCGGATCTCGCGCCACATGCGGGCGTCGCTGACCCGCACCGGTCGCAGGCTCACCGGCCGTTCGAGCAGATGAGGCTCGGTCAGGGTAACCGGCCAGCCACGCATGTGCGCCACGATCCCATCATTCTCCCGTACCGCTGCTGACGCTACGCGATCCCAGGTAAGCGTTATGCACCGGAGTCCGGCCGGGTGTGGTCACCCCCGTTGATCTGGGAGATCGCGTGCCCGAGCACGGGCCCGAGCACGGCCATCCCGTCTCGGACGCCTCCGGTGGAACCGGGCAGGTTCACGATCAGGGTACGGCCGGCGACCCCGGCTACGCCACGCGAGAGGATCGCCGACGGCACCCCGGCCGCGGCCCCGGCCGCGCGCAGCGCCTCGGCGATCCCGGGGACCTCCCGCTCGATCACTCGCCTGGTCACCTCCGGCGTGAGGTCGCCCGGGGTGAGCCCGGTCCCGCCGGTGGTCACCACGAGGTCATAGCCGTCCGCCAGCGCGGACCGCAGCGCCGCCTCGACCGGCTCGCCGTCGGGCACGACCACCGGCCCGTCCACGGCACAGCCGGCCGTCCTCAGCAGTTCGGCCAGTACGGGTCCCGAACGGTCCGGGTATACGCCCGCCGCGGCCCGGTTCGACGCGGTGATGACCAGGGCGCTGATCACGGTCCCGGTATCGTTCACCGCTGCCATCGCCCGGTCTTGCCGCCTTCCTTCCACTCGACCCGCACGTCGGTGATCGCCGCGGCCGGGTCAATGGCCTTGACCATGTCGACCAGCGCCAGCGCGGCCACCGACACCGAGGTGAGCGCCTCCATCTCCACCCCGGTCCGGTCCGCGGTCCGGGCGATCGCGGTGATGTCCACGCCGTCGTCGGTCACGGCCAGGTCCACGGTGACCCCGTGCAGCCCGATCGGGTGGCACAGCGGGATCAGGTCCGGCGTCCGCTTGGCCCCGGCGATCCCGGCGATGCGGGCGACCGCGAGCGCGTCGCCCTTGGGTACCTCCCCGGCGCGCAGGGCCGCGACCGCCCGCGCCGACAGCCGCACCCGTCCGGTCGCGCAGGCCGAACGCGCGGTGACCTCCTTGCCGGACACGTCCACCATTCGCGCGTGGCCGGCGCTGTCGACGTGCGTGAGCCCGGAGCCCGCGTTCTCGCTCGTCACGGCAGGACCAGCACCTCGGCGGTCTCGCCCTCGCTCATCTGCGTGACCCACTCCGGCACCACGACCAGCGCGTTGGCCTTGCCCAGCGTGGCTATCTGGTGCGAACCCTGCCCGGTCAGCGGGGTTACCTGCTTGCGGGCTTGGTCAAGCACGCCGCGCAGGAAGGACCGCCGGCCGGCCGGCGAGCGCAGCGGCCCGGTCAGCTCGGCCTGCACCGTCTCCAGGCGGAGCCCGTCGTGGCCCTGCAGCGCGGCGATCGCGGGCCGGGCGAAGACCTGGAACGAGACGTAGGCGCTGACCGGGTTGCCGGGCAGCGTGAAGATCGGCACCCGGTCGCCCGCCGCCGGGAGCGCGATGGTCCCGAACCCCTGCGGCATCCCCGGCTGCATGGCCACCTTCCGGAAGGTGATCGTGCCGAGCTGCTGCAGCGCCGCCTTGACCACGTCGTGCTCGCCGCCCATGCTGACCCCGCCGGTGGTGACCATGAGGTCGGCCCGGACCAGCTGGTCCTCGATGACCGGCAGCACCTCGTCCGGGTGGTCGGGCAGGATGGCCTGCCGGCAGGCCAGGCAGCCCGCCTCGCGGGCCGCCGCGGCCAGCATGAAGCTGTTGGAGTCCCAGATCCGCCCGGGAACGAGCGGGGTGCCCGGCTCGGCCAGCTCGTTGCCGGTGGACAGCACCACCACCCTGGGACGCGGCCGGACCAGGACGGACCCGCGGCCGGCCGCCGCGATCACCGCGACGTGCATCGGCCGCAGCCGGGTGCCGGCGGTGACCAGGACCTCGCCGGCCTTGGCGTCCTCCCCGGCCAGCCGGACCGAGTTGCCGTACTCGGCGCCGGCCCGGATGCTCACCCGCGCGCTGCCGCCGTCGGTCCACTCCACCGGCACCACGGCCTCGGCGCCGCGCGGCAGCATCGCCCCGGTCATGATCTTGATGGCGGTGCCGGGCTGGAGCGCGTACGCCCCGGTGTCGCCGGCCGCGACCTCGGCCGTCACCGGCAGCGTGACCGGCTTCTCCTCGGTGGCGGCCGCGACGTCCTCGACCCGCACCGCGTACCCGTCCATGCCCGAGTTGTCGAACGAGGGCAGCGCGCTGGCCGCGGACACGTCCTCGGCCAGCACCAGGCCACCGATGTCGTTCAGGCCGAGCTCGGTCGGGGTCAGCGGCGTGATGGTGGCGAGGATCTCGGCCAGGTGCTCCTCGACCGGCGTCAGCTCTCCGGCATGGCTCACGGAAGGCTGTCCAGGTACTTGCGCAGCCAGGGCACGATCTCCTCGGCCAGGTCGGAGCGCTCGCAGGCGAACTGGACCAGGGTGCGCAGGTAGTCCAGCTTGTTGCCGGTGTCGTAACGGCGGCCGTGGAACAGCACGCCGGTCACGCCGCCGCCGTCGCCCGGCCCGCGCCCGGCCAGCGTCAGCAGCGCGTCGGTCAGCTGGATCTCGCCGCCGCGGCCGGGCGGGGTCTCGCGCAGCACCTCGAACACGGCCGGGTCGCAGACGTAGCGGCCGATCAGGATCCAGTTGCTCGGGGCCGAACCCGGTACCGGCTTCTCCACCAGGTCGGTGACCGTGACCACGTCTTCCTCGGCGGTCGGCGTGATAGCCGCGCAACCGTACTGGGAGACCTGCTCCGGGTCCACCTCCATCAGCGCCACCACGCTGCCGCCGTGCTGCTTGCGCACCTCGATCATCCGGGTCAGCAGGGGGTCGCGGCTGTCGATGATGTCGTCGCCGAGCAGCACCGCGAACGGCTCGTCGCCGACGTGCTGGGCCGCGCAGAGCACGGCGTGGCCGAGCCCCTTCGGGTCGCCCTGGCGCACGTAGTGCACGGTGGCGAGCTCATCGGACTCGCGTACCTGGGCCAGCCGTTCGGCGTCGCCCTTGGCGGCCAGCGCTTCTTCGAGCTCGTAAGCCCGGTCGAAGTGGTTCTCGATGGAGACCTTGCTCCGGCCGGTGATCATCAGCACGTCGTGCAGGCCGGCCGCCACGGCTTCCTCCACGACGTACTGGATGGCCGGCTTGTCGACCACCGGCAGCATTTCCTTGGGCGTTGCCTTGGTGGCGGGCAGGAACCGGGTGCCCAGGCCCGCCGCGGGGATAACGGCCTTGGTCACGTCCTTAACAGCCATGCCTGAACACTAGCGAACTCCGGGAGGTGTTCAGGGCCGCAGGTACGGTGAGTGACGTGTCCGATGTCCAGCTGCGCAAGGCCGAACTGCGCGCCCAGGTCCTCGCCCGGCGGTCCGCGCTGTCCGCGGATCAGCGCACCGCGGCAGGCAAGCTCATCCGCGACGCGGTGCTGGCTGCACCCCAGGTGCAGATGGCCGGCACGATCGCGGTCTATTACTCCGTCGGCACCGAGCCGGATACCCGCGGCCTGGTGTACGCGCTGTGGAAGCGCGGCAGTTATGTCCTGCTGCCGCTGCTGCGGCCGGACGGTGACCTGGACTGGGCGTCCTATGAGGGCCCGGACTCGCTGGTAACGGGCCCGCGCGGGTTGCGCGAACCCGGCGACCCGCCGCGCGGCGTCGACGCGGTGGCGCGGGCCGACGTGGTGCTGGTGCCCGCGCTGGCGGTCGACGCGGCCGGCCGCAGGCTCGGCCGCGGCGGCGGCAGCTACGACCGCGCGCTGGCCCGGGTCGGCCCGCTGGTCCCGCTGATCGCGCTGATCTACGACGACGAACTCGTCGAGCAGGTGCCGGCCGAGGGGCACGACGTTCCGGTCCGCGCCACGGCCCGCCCGCGAGCCGGGCTCACCGATACCGGGGCGAGATAACCCGGCCCGTTCGGGATTATCGAGCCGCGCGATCCCGGGACCCGTCGTACCTCCGGCCCCCGCCACCCTGCGCGATCCCGGGACCTTCCCTGACCTCCGCGCCCCTCCATCCAGCGCAACCCGGGACTTTCCCTACCTCCGCACCCCCGCCACCCGGCGGAATCCCTGAGCCCTTTCCGCGGTTGGATATGCTTAGCAGTCGGATGTCCCGAGTGCTAATCTGAGGCCCGCGCCGAGGAGGGTCCGTGCCCACGTACCAGTACACCTGCACCGAGTGCGGTGAGCCGCTTGAGACGGTGCAGAAGTTCTCCGATGAGCCGCTGACCGTATGCCCGGCGTGCGGCGGCAGGCTCAGGAAGGTGTTCTCCCCGGTGGGGATCGTCTTCAAGGGCTCGGGCTTCTACCGCACGGACAGCCGCAAGAGCGCCACGGCCCCGGCTCAGGCGGCCTCCTCCTCCACCACCTCCGACTCGGGCAGCAGCAACGGCTCGGCGGACAAGACGGACAAGAAGGCCGAGCCCGCCAAGAAGGCCGAGCCCGCCAAGTCCTCATCCGCGAGCGAGAAGGTCGCCTAAGCTAGGCGGCCATGGCAGACCTGGCGGAAATCGCCGTTGTCGGCGGCTCGGGCTTTTACGAGTTCCTGGAAGACGCCGAAGAGGTCGCGATCGACACGCCGTTCGGCGCGCCGAGCGACCCGATCACCGTCGGCGAGGTGGCCGGGCGCCGGGTGGCGTTCCTGCCCCGGCACGGCCGGGACCACCGGTTCCCGCCACACAAGATCCCCTACCGGGCCAACCTGTGGGCGCTCCGCTCGATCGGCGTCCGGCGGGTGCTCGCCCCGACCGCGGTCGGCTCGCTGACTCCGTCTTACGGCCCGGGCACGCTGGCCTTCCCCGACCAGCTGGTGGACCGCACCAGGACACGGGCGCAGACGTATTACGACGTGGGCGCGTGCCACGTGCCCTTCGCCGACCCATACTGCCCGTCGGTCCGCATCGTCGCCATTGCCACGGCCCGGGAGCAGGGCTGGGTCCCGGCCAGCTCGGGCACCCTGGTCGTCATCGAGGGCCCGCGCTTCTCCACCCGCGCCGAGTCCCAGTGGTTCGCCGCCCAGGGCTGGACGCTGGTCGGCATGACCGGCCACCCCGAGGCGGTCCTGGCCCGTGAGCTGGCCCTCTGTTACGCGCCGCTGGCCCTGGTCACCGACCTGGACGCCGGCGTCGACGAGGGCGAGGGCGTTACCCAGGCCGAAGTCTTCGAGGTCTTCGCCGCCAACGTCAAGCGCCTGCGCGACCTGGTCGCCACGATCATCGCCGCCCTCCCCGCCGACCGCGAAGACGACCTCTGCGCCCACGCCCTGGACGGCATTCCCCTCCCCTTCCCCCTCCCGTAACCCCATCCAGCCCGCACCACCTTGCCCTCCCGCTGCGGCCGCCGGCTTTCCGTAGCGCCCCAGCCAGCACCCCGTGCCCTCCATCGTCGTGCATCCTCCCCTACCGTCGTGCATCCTCCCCACCCCCGCGACGCGCCACCCCCGCGACGCGCCACCCCCGCGACGCGCCACCCTCGCCAGCCGCCCCGCCGACGGCTCAACCCCAACCTTGCGCCCGAAATACCCTCTTTGTACACCTTTGGGGGCTCGGTTCAATTCAGTGAGAGTCACTCTCTACCCAATAGATGCGGTAGAGAGTGACTCTCATTGACTAGGGCGACCGGAAGGAGGGTCGCGATAGGGTCGGCTGTGTGGCTGATGTGACGATTGCTCCGGGCGGGTCCGCGTCGGTGTTCGTGCTGCATGAGGGGTATGTCGGCCGGGATGGCGACGACGGCCGGGTGGCCGGGACGGTGACGCTGATCCTGGACGGTGACGCGGTGATCGTCGTCGACCCCGGGATGGTCGCCTCCCGTGAGGATCTGCTGGCCGCGCTGGCGGCGCACGGGCCGCAGGCCGGGGACGTCACCGACGTGGTGTTCAGCCATCATCATCCCGATCACACCGTCAACGCCGCGCTGTTCCCGGCGGCGCGGATCCATGACCACTGGGCCGTGTACGTGGGGGACCGCTGGATCGACCGCGACGCCGACGGCGCCGAACTCGGGCCTTCGGTCCGGCTGCTGCGAACTCCGGGCCACACCGCCGAGGACATCTCGACGATCGTGTCTACGCCGGACGACGTGTTCGCGTGCACCCACACGTGGTGGGGCGCGAACGGACCCGCCACCGATCCGCTCGGTTCCGACGCCACTGCCCTGCACGTCAGCCGCGAGCTCCTGCTGTCCTTCGCCACGGTGATCGTGCCCGGTCACGGCGCCGCGTTCCGCCCCGACCCGAGCACACCGCGCTAGCGCCGGCTCGCGGGCAACCTCGCCGCCGTCCTGACCCGTATGGATGGTGAGGAGGTGTGCATGCCACGATCATCGCGCGACGAAGAGTTCTCCGCGTTCGTCCAGACCAGGCGGACCGGGCTGGTGCGTTCGGCTTGCCTGCTGACGGCCGGTGACACTCATCTCGCCGAAGACCTAGTCCAGACGGCCCTGGCCCGGCTCTACGTAGCCTGGCCGAAGGTGCGGCGAGCCGGTACCGAGTCCGCCTACGTCTGGCGAATCATTGTCAACGCCCACATCGATGAGGTCCGCCGTCCCGCCAGGCGTCGGGAGCGTCACATGCCCGAACTCCCCGAGCTGCCCGCACCGCCCGAGGCCTACCCCGATGGCCTCGGCGGGAGCGAGGTCCGCGCCGCGCTGGGCGCCCTGCCGCCCGGGATGCGCGCGGCCGTGGTGCTGCGGCACTGGCTCGACCTCAGCGTGGGGGAGACCGCCGAACTGATGAACTGCTCCGAGGGCACGGTCAAGAGCCAGACCGCGAAGGCCGCCGCGCGGCTACGTGACCTGCTCAGCCCGGCCGCCGTGGAAAGGACCTACCCGTGAACGACCTGAAGGACCTGCTCGAACTGGCGCTGAGCGACGTTCCAGGCCGGGACGCGCGCGTCGACCCCGCCGCGGACCTGGCCCGGGGGCGCCGGCTGCTGCGCCGGCGCCGCCAGCGGCTGGCAGGCCTGGCCGGCGTGACCGCGGCCGTGCTGGGCGGCGTGCTGGTGCCGCTGGCGCTGCAGGGTTCGGCGCCCAGCCACCACCCCGCGCCCGCGGCCGTGGCGTCGAGCCGTCCGCAGCCGAGCCACTCACAGCCGGGCCAGAGCGCCGCGTCCGTGCCGCCGGCTCACCAGATCAAGCTGGTCGCCTGGGTAGGAACGCAGCCGCCCGGTTACCAGGTGGCCTGGATGCCCAAGGGCTGGGTGGTCCAGGGCAGCACTCCGTATGCGCTGGTCATGGCACCGCCTAATGACAAGGACAAGAGCCCGGATTCCTTTGCCGGCAAGCTCGTGGTCATGCTGCAGTCCCGCGACGCCACCGCCCCGCCCGCCAACTGGGCCAGCCAGCCGGTGAACGGGCGGGAGGGCAAGTTCGACGTGCAGAGCGACACTCAGATCCTCACCTTCAAGAACGCCAGCGGGCAGTGGGTGGTCATCCAGGCCCCCGTGTCGCTCGGCTGGGACCGCGCCGAGCTGGCCAAGTTCGCCGGCGGCGTGCAGGTGCTGGCCGCCGCGCAGCAGGGGCGCGGTTGACCGGCTGAGCCCGCCTGCCTGGCATGACGGCTGCCGCCGTGGCCCTCACGGCGGCAGCCGTCCGTGTATCCAGGTAGGCTATGGCGTTGGCAGGCCCCGATAGCTCAGCGGATAGAGCGACTGCCTCCTAAGCAGTAGGTCCCGCGTTCGAGTCGCGGTCGGGGCGCAGGTCAGAAGGGGGTGTGGCTCTCAGAGGAGTGTCGCTGGGAGCCAAAGTGTTAGGCTCCAGCCATATCCGAGACGAATGTCCGGCGCCGAGGGTTCGGCGAGGACCGAGCCGCGCGATATGCGCCGCTGACGTCGCCCGGGAGCCACCCAGCTGAGGCACACAGATTGGGAAATCTGCATTCAGGCCCGGCCCCGGGTGCGTGGTGGTCAGGGGTGGACCGGTCCGCTGGGCCCGCGGTCGAGGCGCAGCGACTGCATGATGGCGAACGTCGTGGTGGTGGTGAAAACCTCGACGTCCGCGGCGGCCAGCACGCCGGTGTACTTCGCGATGACAGGCGCGGCCGCGCGGTCGGTGACGGTGTCGAGGTGGGCCTTGACCCCGGCCCAGACGTTCTCGCCGTACCTCATGTAGAAGGGCACCGGGTCGACGCTGGCCAGCGCCTCTTTCGCGCTGGCTTCGATGTCGGCGATGTACTGCTGGTGCACCGCGACGTCCTCGCGGGTGGCGAGCCGGCCGAGGTGCCCGCAGATGAAGTGTGTCCACGGGTAGGACAGCGCGGTGGCCGGGGCCTGGATGTACCCGGGGACGTCCTCGGACAGGTTGAGGTTGTAGATGGGCACCCAGCCGGCGTTGACCACGTCGATGAGCATCAGGGTGTCGTGGCCGGGGAAGTGGATGTAGATGTTGTCCGGCGAGTGGTTGGGGCCGTGCCAGGCCAGCTCGGCGCGCTCACCCCCGACCTCCAGGGTGTACCGGTCGGCGAAGGTCACCTCCGGCGCCGGCCGGGCCGGGTCATTGTCCCGCAGCAGCAGCCGGCGGGTCTCCTCATGCCCGATGCGGACCACGTCGCCGTCGAACAGGGAGGCCGCGCCGGCGTGGTCGGCGTGGTGGTGTGAGTAGACGAGGTGCGTCACGGTGTTGCTCACGCCGTTGGCGGCCGCGATCTCATCGACAGCCCGCCGCAGGTTGTGGCCGATGCTAGGGGGTGCGTCGAAGACCACGACGCCGTCCGGGGTGGTCAGGAACGCCGACTGGTAGACGCCGTCGGTGATCCAGTACAGGTTCCGCTCGACACGTCCTACGTAGTATCCCTGATCGTTGAGGGCCGGGCCGAGCGCGGACCGGGGGACCGGCGCGTAGTCGGGCAGGTCTGCGGCGCTGCTGGCGCCGGAGGTTGGTGATGTCACGGTATCTCCCTGGAATCTCGGGGCACGTCCTCGGGCAGCCGTGCGAGCCTTCGCGACGGACCAAGGCTTGCCGTCAGCCAGGTGAAAAGCCGTCACCGGATTCTGGTGATTCACGCGGCGCTGGCAGTTCGCGCGCTTGGCTGAGCGTTAAGGGCGTGCCGGCGGGGGCCGGACCTTGCGGACCTCCAGGAGGTCGAGGCCGAGGGCCTCGATCTCGGCGAGGACGCCGTAGAGCGCCGCGGCGTCCGGCAGCAGGCCGGTGAGCACGGTCTCAGCGCCCTGCTGCCGTGGCACGAGCGCCGGGAACGCCGTCAGCAAGGTCGGGCCGAGGTGGCCGTTGACCCGGAACTCGTACAGGACGGGATCGTCATCCATGGCCCCATGGTCGGGAGCAGTCAGGTGAGCCGGCGTCGCCGGGATCCGGTGATCGTGGTGTGCTCAGGCGCGGCCGGATGACAGCAGCCGCAGTTCGCGGCCGCGCCGTACCGCCGAGGACCGGTCGGTCGCGCCGAGCTTGGCGTAGATCCGGCGGATGTGGGTGTTGACGGTGTTCAGCGAGACCGACAGCTCCCCGGCGATCTCGTGCCGGGTGAGGTTGGTCGGCAGGTAGCGCAGCACGCGCAGCTCGCTAGGGCTGAGCTCCCCGGCCGGCCCGGAAGCGGCGGCGCGGCCGGGTCCGCCGCCGTGGACGGCGTCGAGGATGTCGGCCACCAGTGCGGCGTGCAACGTCCCCTGCGCAGGCAGGGCGGTCAGCAGCTCCCACCCGCCGGTCATCGCGAACGGCAGGATCAGCCGGTCCGGTTCGGCCCGGTACAGCGCCCGCTCTACGGCTGCCCGCGCCGCGCGTTCGTCGCCCAGGTCCCGGCAGGCGAGCGCGTCCAGCAGATGGGCCTCGACCAGGGTGAGATAGGGGTTGACGGGGACGCTTCCGTCGAGGACGGCCCCCAGTTCGCCGCGGGCTCCGACGGGGTCTTGCTCGGCGAGGCGGACCACCGCGGCCGCGTTGCGGATCTCGCCCGTGGCGGCCATCGGGTCGCCGAGGGCGTCGAGGGCGGCCCGCGCCTGCTCGACCTGCCCGAGGCGGGCCTGGGTGGCGATCGTCCACGCGGTGACCCGGGAGGTCAGCGCGTGCTCCCCGGCCATGAGCGCCTGCACCTGCCCGGCGGCGGCGAACTCGGCCAGCGCCTCGCGGTGCCGCCCGCGCGCCGCCGGGAGGGTCGCGGAGATCAGGTGGACAAGCAACCTGATGCCCGGCTCGGCCCCGGCCTGGGTGGCGCGCCTGGCGCGGCCCAGCCACTGCTCCCCGCGATCGAACTCGCCCTGCCAGATGAGGATCCCGGCGAGCGTCGCCTGCGCGGGGGCGATCACCGGTTCGGCGTCCCAGCCGTGCCGGGCTGCCTGCGCGATGGCGTCCTCGCAGTGCCCGCGGGCCAGGGTGAAGGAGCGACCAGTGGCGGCGAACCCCAGGTGGGCGAGGCAGGCCACCTCCAGGTAGGGCCGGCTGATGTCACGGGCGAGGGCGGCGCCTTCCAGCAGGTGCCGTTCGCTGTCGGCCAGCCGCAGCGACCACGCCTCGGTGACGCCGAGGTTGAGGAGCGCGAGCGCGCGCAGGTCGCTGCCGGCCGCCACGTCGGCGTTGGACTGGCCGGCGGCGAGGGAGGGCAGCGCGCCTACCTGCTCGAGCACGCCGTCGAAGTGCCCGCGCAGCCGCGCCGACAGCAGGTCCAGCGATGCGATGCCCATCCGCAGCCGGTACTGCCGGCCGGGCGGTGTCGTGGCGGCGTACGTCCTGGCCACGTCCAGGTACGCGGCCGCCTGGCCGAGGCGGAGCTGGTCGAGGTCGGCGATCGCGTACACCAGGGCCAGCCCGGGGAAGTCCTCGCCAGCCCGGGCCGGGAAGGAGCGCAGCAGCGCCGTAACCGTCGCCGCCTGGCCATCGAGGGTCAGGCTGAGGGCGTGGTCGGTGAGCAGCCGGGCCGCCTCGGTCCAGTCGCCGGCCGCCTGCAAGTGGCGGATGGCCTCGGCGGTCTCGGCGTGCTCGGCGAACCATCGCGCGGCGAGCCGGTGCAGCTCCGGGATGTCCCCGGGGAGGGTGCGGCGCAGCTCCAGCCGGAGCAGGCCGCTGAACATGCGGTGGTAGCGGAACCAGGTCCGGCCGGGGTCGAGCGACACGACGAAGGCGTTGGCGTCCTCCAGGTCCAGCAGGATCCGTTCCGACCCGCTGGCGCCGGTGAGCAGGTCGCCCAGCTCGCCGTTGACCCGGTCCAGCAGGGAGGTGCGCAGCAGCAGGCGCTGTACCTCCGGCGGCTGGCGGTCCAGCGTCTCGGCCATCAGGTACTCGGCGACCGTTCTGTCGCTGCCGGAGAACTCGGCCACGAACCGTTCCGGGTCCGGGTGCCCGTCGAGGGACAGGACGGCCAGGCGCAGCCCGGCCGCCCAGCCTTCGGTCCGCTGGTACAGCATGGCCACTACCGGGTCGGGCAGAGCGATCCCGGCGGCCGCCAGGAGCTTGTGGGTCTCGTCCTGGGTGAAGCGCAGCTGCGCGGCGCGGATCTCGGCCAGCTCCCCGGCCAGCCGGAGCTGGTGCAGGCGCAGCGGGAGGTCGCGGCGGGTGGCCACGATTGCATGGACGCCCGGGGGGAGGTTCGTCAGCAGCGCGGTGAGCTGTTCGGCGGCCTCGGCGGAGCTCAGCTCGTGCAGGTCGTCGAGGATCAGGACGAACGGACCGCCGGACGCCGTGAGCTCGGACCGCACCTTGTCCACCATGGCCGGGCCGTTGAACCCGGGCGCTGCGGGCGGAGACTCGGCGGCGCCGGTCGCGGCGCGGATGGCGCCGAGCAGCGCTAGCCAGAACAGCTGCGCGTCGTGCTGGTCCGGCTGAACGGACATGAAGGCGATCCGGCGGTCCTGGCCCGGCTGGTCGGCCCACGCGTGCAGCAGCGACGTCTTCCCGCTGCCGGCGGGCGCCGAGATGATCGTCACCCGCTTCCCGGCCGCGCGATCCAGCGCGGCGACCAGGTCATGCCGGTCGATCAGCCCCGGCCGGGGCGGGCCCGCCGCGCGACCTCCCGCGGCCGGCATGTCCGTCATCGCGCCATCTCCTCCAGGCACCCGGCCAGCGTAACCCGTGCAGATCACCAGAATCCGGTGACGACTTGTCACCTTCCCGATGGCGAAGCTGAACACGCCCTGAACGACCAGGGCCGTTCATTGACGGAAGGAGAAACGCATGAGCGAGCGTGTGGCGATCGTGGTCGGCGCGGGCGGTGAGCTCGGCCGGGCGACGGCGGGGAAGCTGGCGGCCGCCGGGTTCACCGCGGTCGGGGTCGACCGGAGCGAGGAGGCGCTGAAGGAGCTGCCGGACGGCATCCGGCGCGAGGCGGCCGATCCGACCGACCCGGCCGCGGCCCGGAGTGTCGTCGACCGGATCGCAGCCGAGGTCGGCCCGCCCGAGGTGCTGGTGAACACGATCGGCACCTACCACCTGGGCGAGGCGCTCACGGCGACGCCCGAAGACCTGCGGCTCATGATCGACGTCAACGTGGGCGCGGCGCTGTGGCTGACCCAGGCGGTGGTCCCGTACCTGCGCGAACGCGGTTCGGGTTCGATCGTGCACGTGGCCGCCCGCCCGGGCCTGGAGCCGGCCGCCGGGATGGCCGCCTACGCCGTCAGCAAGGCGGCCCTGGTCCACCTCACCCGCGTGCTCGACCTGGAGCTGCGCCCGCTCGGGATCCGGGTGAACGCCGTCGCGCCGCAGCTGCTCGACACGGCCAAGACCCGTCCGTACCTCACGCCGGAGCTGCTGGCGCACGCGGTCGCGCCGGAGGCTGTCGCCGACATCATCGTCTACCTGGTGAGCGACGCCGCTGCGCCGGTCAGCGGTGCGGTCGTGCCCGCCTACGGCGCCTGAGCGTTCCCTCCCGTCCTACGTCTGGAAAGGGACGACCATGGCATCGCACAGACGGAGATCGTCTGCGTGCAGAATCTTTTCAACCTGGCCGACCAGCGGTCCCTGGACCTCCTCACCGAGTGCGAGGGGCCCGCGCCGAGCTGACCCGGCACTTCCCGTCGCCCCGATCACCGGAATCCGGTGATGGCCGTCACGTGGCCGGTCTCACGCTCGCCTGGTTCGACGCCGGACTGGTCGCGGAACCCCCAACAGAAGGGATCACCGTGAGTATTCACCCACCGATCACCGGCGCCGAGGCCGCCGACCGGCTCGCCATCCGCGAGCTCGTCGACTCCTACGCGCACTGCGCCGACCGGCGCGACGCCAAGGGCCAGATGGCCCTGTTCACCGAGGACACCCATTTCGTCGTCTACATGGACACCCGGAACCCCGAGCCGACGCAGGACCTGCACGGCCGCGCGGCCCTGGCGCCGGTCTTCGACGCCCTCAACGCCTACATCGCGACCATGCACTTCAACGGCCAGAGCACGGTCGAGCTGGACGGGGACCGGGCGGCCGGCGAGAGCTACTGCCTGGCCTATCACCTGACCGAGGCCGAGGACGGGTCCCGGATGCTGATGGTGGCGTCCATCCGGTACCTCGACACGTTCGTCAAGCAGGACGGGGCGTGGCTGTTCGCCGAGCGCCGCCTGATGGTCAACTGGACCGACACGCGACCGTCGGTGTCCTGACGCACACCCGCCCCACGGTCGGAGGACATAAGCGGTGGCGGCTCTGGCGGCCGCCCACGCCCCCACGGGCAGCAGCCGCCGGGGCTGTTCTACGACCTGTGATGCAGCCCTGACCGTGCCGGGCTGGGGCGCCGCGGTCACGGTCAGGGTGCGGGATGGCCTCTGGCGCGGTGGCTACTGGTCGGCTGGGCCGGCTGCGGCCTGGGCGATGACGGTGGCCACCGCTTCGGGCTGCGATACGTAGACGGAGTGGCTGGCCGTGACCTCGGACACGGTGGCGCCGATCCGTCCGGCCATGGTGTGCTGCGCTGATGGCGGGATCATCCGGTCTTCGCTGGTGACGAGGTACCAACTGGGCCTGGCCCGCCAGGCGGGGTCGGTGATCATCCCGGCGGGGGCGGCCACGTTCCAGGGGACCTGCGAGTCGGCCATGAACGCGGCCTGGCTGCCGGGCAGGTCGGCGGCGAACGAGTCATGGAACTTGTCCCGGTCCAGGAGCAGGAAGTCGTCCCGGGGCGGCAGGATCGGCGGCTGCGGCCCGTCGGCGGGGAAGCCGGCGATCAGCGAGCCGACCGACTCGTCCTTGTCCGGTGCGAACGCGCACACGTAAACCAGCGCCGCGACGTTCGGGTGGGTACCCGCCTCGGTGATGACGGCGCCGCCGTAGGAGTGGCCGACCAGCACGGCCGGGCCGTCCTGGGCGTCGAGGACCCACTGGGTGGCGGCGGCGTCGCCCTCCAGGGACAGGGTCGGGTTCTGCACGATGCTGACCCGGAACCCGTCGCGTGTGAGCGATTCGTGGACGCCCTGCCAGCCGGAGCCGTCGACGAACCCGCCGTGGACCAGAACGACATTCCGCACAGTGTCGGTGGCCATGGTGATCCCTTCTGAAGTGAAATAGGTGGATGTCAGGACGGTAGACCGCGGTACACGAAGGCCGCGTACGTCATCTGACGCAGTTCGTGACGCAGCTTCCGGCAGCACGGGCTGCGGGAGGGGGGAGGATGGTTCCCTGATGTCGATCGCTGCGGGCAACGCCGGGCCGCTGCTCGGCCGGGACGCCGAGACCGGGCTGCTGGCCGCGCTGCTGGACGGCGTCGATACTGGCGGCGGCGCGCTGGTGCTGTCCGGCGAGCCTGGCATCGGCAAGTCGCGGCTGCTCTCGGTGGCGGCCGAACTTGCCCGCGAGCGCGGTTTCACGGTGCTGAGCACGACCGGGGTGCAGTCCGAGGCTCATCTGCCGTTCGCGGGTCTTCACCAGCTGCTGCGCCCGCTGCGTCTCCAGGTGGCGAACCTGCCTGCTGCGCAACGCGCCGTGCTCGACGCGGCCTTCGGGCTAGGCCAGGAACCGGCGCCGGAGCGATTCCGGATCGCGATGACTGTTCTCGATCTGCTCGGTGAGGTCGCGGCCGAGGCACCGCTGCTGATCCTGGCCGAGGATGCGCAGTGGCTCGACCAGCCGACCATGGACGTGCTCGCGTTCATCGCCCGCCGCCTGCAGTCCGATCCGATCGTGCTGCTGGCGGCCGTGCGGGAGGGGTACCCGTCGCTGCTCGCCGAGGCCGGACTGCCGCAGCACCGCCTCGGCGCTCTGCCGCCCGCCGAGGCGGTGAGGTTGCTGGATGCGTCGGCGCGGCAGCTTCCCCGAGTTCTTCGTGACCGGGTGCTAAGCGAGGCGGCCGGCAATCCCCTCGCCCTGCTGGAGCTGCCGGTCACCGCGGCACGGCAGGAACCGAACGAGCCGGGCGTGCTGCCGCTCACCCAGCGGCTCGAGCAGGCCTTCGCGGCCCGCGTATCGGATCTGCCGGAGGCCACCCGGCTGCTCTTGCTGGTCGCCGCACACAGCGACGACGAGCGTCTCGGCGACATCACCGGCGCGGCGAGCGTGGTGGCCGGGACCACGCTGGGACCCGAGCTGCTCGAGCCCGCGGCCGAGGCCGCGATCATCGATCTGGACCTGCACCGCGTGCACTTCCGCCACCCGCTGATCCGGTCGGCAGTCCGCCAGAGCGCGAGCGTGCTGCAGCGCCGCTGCGTGCACGAGGCGCTCGCAGAGGTGCTGCGGGCCGAGCCGGACCGGCGGGTGTGGCATCGCGCCGCGCTGATCAGCGGCACGCATGAACAGATCGCCGATGAGCTGGAGGAGGCCGCCGGACGCGCCCGGCGGCGCGGCGCACTGGCGGTCGCGGTCACCGCGCTGCAGCGGGCAGCAGAGCTGAGCCCGCCCAGGCAGCGCGCCGGGCGGCTGCTCCCCGCGGCTGAACTCGCCTTCGAGCTCGGCCAGCGCGACCTGGTCCTGGCGATACTGCGCGAGGCGGAGCACCTCGATCCCGATCCGGTCCAGCGGGCGCGCGCCGCCTGGATCGAAGAACTCGTCCAGACCCGGCCGATGGGCGATGCGGCACGTGCCGCGGCGCTGCTCGCCGCCGCCGGGCAGGCGGGCCAGGCCGGTGATCGCGACCTGCAGCTCAACCTGACCTGGCTGGTGGCGTCGCGCGCCTGGCTGACCGATCCGGCACCCGCCGCACGCCGGGTCCTCATCGAGGCGGCCGGCCGCCTGGGAGACCCCGGATCAGCCGACCCCCGGATCCTGGCGATCCAGGCCTATGCCGACCCGTTCGGAACGGCACCAGCCATACTCAAGCGCCTGCGTGAAGCCGCGGCAGACGTCCACCGCGACGCGGACGCCGCCCGTTTCCTGGGGTCGGCCGCGGTGGCGATGGGGGCCTTCGACATCGCGGCGACGTTCCTGGGCGAGGCGGTCGAAGGACTCCGGACGCAAGGACGGCTGGGACATCTGCCGCGTATGCTCACGCTGCAGGGCAGCATGGCCGCGCAGATCACCGACTGGGGCATGGCGATCCCCGCCGCCGAAGAGGCCAGGCGCCTGGCGGTAGAGCTCCGCGAGCCGCAATGGGTCGCGGCCGCCGATACCGTCGATTCGATCATCGCCGGGATCCGCGGCGACCCGGACGCGGCCGGGCGAGCCGCGGCGCGGGCCGAGCGCGTCGCGGTACCGACCGGGGCGAACATCAGCATCGCCTTCGCGCAGTCCGGCCGGATCTTCGCCGCACTCGGAGCGGGCAGGCACGCCGAGGCCTACGAGGCGGCCGAACGCCTCTTCGATCCGGCGAGCCCGGCCCACCATCCGGTTGTCGCCTGCTGGCTCATCGGCGACCTGGCCGAAGCGGCGCTGCGCGCCGGCCGGACCAGCGAAGCGCGGGCACGCGTGAAACAGGTCGAAGCCACCTCCGGCGACATCCCGGGAACCTGCATCGCCGTCGGGCTACGGCACGCCCGGGCGGTACTGGCCCAGGCTCCAGGGGAAGCCGCGGACCGCTTCGACGCGGCGCTGGGTGCCGACCTGGCACACTGGCCGCTGCAGCGCGCCCGGCTGCTGCTGGCCTACGGCCAGTGGCTGCGGCGGCAGCGCCGGATCGCCGACTCGCGGCCGCCGCTGCGGGAGGCCCGCGACGCCTTCGACGCCATGGGCTGCGCCGCCTGGGGCGACCAGGCCCGCCGGGAACTCCGGGCATCCGGGGAATCCAGCCGCCGGCGCGACCTCGCCGCCCGCGACCAGCTGACCGCCCAGGAGCTCCAGATCGCCCAGCTCGCCGCCCAGGGGCTCTCGAACCGGGACATCGCCCAACGGCTGTACCTGTCCCACCGGACCATCGGCACCCACCTGTACCGCATCTTCCCCAAGCTCGGCATCACCAGCCGCGGCGAACTCCGCTCGGCCCTCTCAGCGTGCACAGCTGAGGAATTCAACCCCTGACCTCCTCGATGCGAACGAGGGTCTGTCAGTCACCTGGCCTTCGAACGCCCCCAGACGGCAGGCACGGCCGACCCGTCGGCTTGGCCGCCCGCTAAGTGCAGTCATGTTGCGGATACCCCGCTCCTGGTGCACCGCCAGATGCTAGCGGGCATGAACACAGCCGCGGCCGACGGCGGCGCGCGCCTGCTGGCGGACGGGAACCAGGTACCCGTGCTCGGCCTCGGCGTCTGGCAGGTGCCAGACGGGCGCGAGTGCGTCAACGCCGTGCGCTGGGCGCTGGAGTCCGGGTACCGGCACATTGACACGGCTCAGGCGTACGGCAATGAGGAAAGCGTCGGCCGCGCCCTGCGCGACAGCGGCGTGCCGCGCGACCAGGTGTTTATCACGACGAAGTATCTTCCGCGGCCGAGGTGGACGGACCCTGTCGCTCAGGCGGAGATGAGCGTTCGGCGCCTTGGCGTGGACCAGATCGACCTCTACCTGGTGCACTGGCCCGAAGGCGGTGCGACCCGGGCCTGGGCTGGGCTAGAACGCGCCCGCGAGCGGGGGCTGGCCCGTTCTATCGGCGTCTCCAATTTCAGCGCCGCCGAACTCGACGCCGTGATCGCGGCCGCTACCATTCCCCCGGCGGTTAACCAGGTCGAGTTCAACCCGCAGCACTACCGGCGTGCGCTCCTGGCCGCGTGCGGCCGGCATAACGTTGCCGCAGAGGCCTACAGCCCGCTCGGCACCGGCCGGTACATCGCCGACCCGACCGTGGCCAAGATCGCCCGGCAGGCGGGCAGGACGCCAGCACAGGTGCTGCTGCGCTGGTGCCTGCAGCACGGGCTCATCGTCATTGCCAAGTCAACGAACCGCGCCCGCATCGACGAGAACGCGCAGATTTTCGACTTTGCCCTATCAGCCGAAGATATGGCCGAACTCGACATGCTCGACCAGACCGGCGGCACCGACCGCGCCCTCGAATCCACGTGGTGGTAGCCGCGCCACGATAGGAAGGACTACGCAATGCCCATGATCGACGTGTACGCCGCGGCGGGCACATTCACCGACAAGCACCAGCTCGCCACGGATCTCGCCACCACCCTGATGGCCATCGAGAGGGTCCCGGACATCCCGATGTTCCGCGAGAACACGGCCGCCTTCGTTCACGAGCTGCCCGCAGGCGACCTCTCGAACGCCGACGGCGCCTCCAGCTACGTTCGCGTGCAGGTGCTGACCAACGCAGGCGCTCTCGACCGCGACCAGCAGATCGCGGTGGTGAGCCAGTTCACCAGCATGATCGCGGACGCCGCTCACGACCCGGCGCTCGCCGGCCGCACCTGGGTGCTCCTGACCGAGGCCGTGCCCGGCGGGTGGGGCCTGGGCGGTCATGCGAACACCAACGACGAACTTGTCGCAGCGGCCCGCAAGCAGATCGCGGAGCTGCAGCGGGGCAGTTAGCGGATGTCGATGTTGTGATCACGCACTGGCCTGTTCATGGATCCAGGCGTTCGCCAGCGTGGTCCAGATCGCGGCCTGGCCTGCGTCCCGGGCCAGGCCAAGACTGTGCGGGCCGTGGGCGAACACGTGTACGGCGTGGGAAACCTCGTTGGCCGCGAGCGCTGAGGCGAGGCGGTAGGTGTGCTCGGGGGGGACGTAGGGATCCTCTGCGGTGTGCCAGGCGAAGAACGGCGGCGACGCTGGCGTGACCAGCGCGTCCAGCGATGTCGACCGGCGCAGCTGCGGGCTGGCGTCCCCGCCGAGCAGGATCAGCCGGGCCGGGCGGTAGGTCTCGGTCTCCATCGAGGTGATGGCGTAGCCAAGGACAGCGAACTGCACCGTCTGGTCGGGCGCGGCGCCCGGCGCCAGGGCGGCCAGCCCGGCCAGGTGACCACCGGCGGAGAACCCGATGAGCCCGATGCGCTGGGCGCCTGCGGCCCGTCGGCGGCCGATCTCGGCGCGCAGCGCGTCCAGCGGCGCCGGGTGCCGGACATTGAGCGGGTAGCGGAACACGCTCGCCGGCGCGCCCATCTCGCCGAGCCAGCTGGCCACCGGCTCGGCTTCGTGCGGGGCGTGCTCGGCATACCCGCCGCCGGGCAGGACGATCATGTGCGTGCCGGGAGAATCTGAGTACGACGTCGTCACGGCTGTTCTCCGCTCCCTCCAGGTGCCTGCGCCAAGAGGTTTTCTCGCCACGCAGGCGGGTCCCGCCCTGCGGTTAATGAGAGTCGTTGAGGAAGACCTCTACGTCGGTGGCGAACTCGGCGTGGTGCTGGAACAGGAACCCATGCGCCGAGTCGGGGTAGATCTTCACCCGGGCCTGCGGGACTAGCCCCGCGAGCAGGTAGGAGTAGTGCGGCAGGATCATCGGGTCATTGTCGCCGTTCGCCACGAACACCGGCATCTCCAGGCAGCTGACCCGCTGGAGCACCGCGTGATCGGGGACTCCCCACGTGCAGACGGCGTCATACTGCGCCTCGCGGGTCGCCCAGGTTGTGGCCTTGTCTCGGTCCTCGGTCCGGGCGTACATGCGCTGCAGGGCCTGCTGGCCCGCCTGCCGGCTTGACGGGGATCGGGCGAAGAAGACGTCGAGGTATTCCTCGGGCCTGGTTTCGGGGGTGCCGATGGCGCCGATGACCTCAGGAGCCCAGCCGTGCATCCCGGCGGCGCCGTGCGGCGCTGTGGACGCAAGAACCAGGCGCCGGACGATGGCAGGCCGGATCAGCGCGATCTCCTGCGCGACGAAGCTGCCGATGGAGAACCCGAGCAGGTCAACCTGGCCGAAGCCCATAGCGGTGACGAAATCGATCGCGTCATGCGCCATCTGCCCGATCGTGTGCGGGGTGTCTCCGGTCGAACCGCCTACCCCCGCATTGTCGAAGGCGATGACCCGCCGGTTCGTGGCCAGGGTGTCGACCAGCGCAGGATCCCAGCTGTCGAGGTTGCCGCGGAAATGCTGGAGCAGGACGAGCGGTACCTCGCCCTCACCCGTGTCGCGGTAGGCGTAGTCGATGCCGCTGGGCGCGCTGACAAGCATGTTCGGAAGTTCCGAGTAAGAGGTCGCCACGGTATTTCCTTTCACGGTGACAGGGATAGCTGCGTACCAGGTAATCCAGTGATCCGAAACCGGCTGACTCTCGCCAGACGGTCACTGGCGGGAGCGGACGGTCCCCGTCTCCGCGCGGGTGACCCAGTCCGCGACGATCGCGGCGAACTGCTCCGGGACTTCCTCCCAGGCGAAGTGGCTAGCTGGCAGGATCGTCAGCTTGCTATCGGGTATCCGCTCGGCCAGGTACTCGCCGTCGGACACCGGCACCATCGGGTCATCAGCGGCAGCGAAGACGTGCACCGGCACGCGGATCGCGGGCAGCAGGTCACCCAGCACGGCAAGCTGCTCGGGGTAGCTGCGCACGTAACGCGCCGACTGGGCGAACCGGCCGTTCTCGTAGGACGACACGTAGTCCTCCCAGACATCCGGCTCCTGGCCGCGCGGCGCCGCCGGCTCCACGGCCGCGCCGATGGTGGCGCGGATGTCCTGGTCTTCGAACACCTCGATGCCCGGTGCCGCGATGATGTCCGCGAGCGTGCCCGTGACATCCAGCGGGTAGGCCACCCCGCCGCCGCCGGCCACCAGGCTCCGGATCGCGCCCGGGTGCCGGGCGGCCAGGAACAGGGCGGCGCTGGCGCCGACGTCAGGCGCGACCAGATGGGGCGTGCCCAGCCCGAGCTCGGTGATGAGCCGGCCGAGGAAGTCCCCCATGGTGCCGGGGGTGAGCAGTTCGGCCCGTCCCTGCGAATGGCCGAAGCCGGGCAGGTCGACCGCGACCAGCCGCCCTGTCTGCGCCAGGGCTGGCCAGACGCGCCGGAAGGCGAACACGCTCTCCGGCCAGGGGCTGGTGAACAGGATGACCGGGCCGTCCGCGGCTCCCGAGTCCGCGTACCTGATCTGCAGCTCATCAACGAGCACGGTATACGTCGGCATGGCCGAGGCGTTCATTGTCGTCATACCTTCCGGTGGATAGCTGTGCCGCGCTTCGATCCTCACGGCAGACCCGGTGCGGGCGGTATCAGCAACCTGACTGCATCTGCCGCCAGAGAGGCCCGGTGCAGTCAGCTTGCTGATACCGCGGCTCCCGTGGGCTCGTGCAGAGTGGACGGGCAAGCCGGGACGACAGGAGAAGCCATGCCCTACGTGACCGTCGGGACCGAGAACGGTGCGGACATCGAGATCTACTACGAGGATCACGGCAGCGGGCAACCCGTGGTGCTGATCCATGGCTACCCGCTGAACGGCCATTCCTGGGAACGGCAGGAACGCTCCCTGCTCGAGGCCGGGTACCGGGTGATCACCTATGACCGGCGCGGCTTCGGCCAGTCCGGAAAGCCCGCCTCCGGGTTTGACTATGACACCTTCGCCGCCGACCTGAGCGCCCTGCTCGAGCACCTGGACCTCACCAACGTTGTGCTCGGCGGGTTCTCGATGGGCACCGGCGAGGTCACCCGGTACCTGGCCAGATACGGCTCGGCCCGGGTCACCAAGGCGGTGCTGATCGGGGTGATCCCGCCGTTCGTGCTGAAGACCGCCGACAACCCCGAGGGTGTCGACGGCCAGGTGTTCGAGGGCATCAAGGCCGCGATCATCAAGGACCGCTACGCCTACTTCGGCGACTTCTTCGACAACTTCTACAACACCGATACGTTCGCGCCGGACCGGATCAGCGGCCGGGCGCTGGAAGCATCGTTCCAGGTCGCCGTGACCGCCTCACCATTCGCGACGTACGCGTGCGTCGATACCTGGCTCACCGACTTCCGCGACGACCTGCCGAAAATCGACGTTCCCACGCTTGTAATCCACGGCACCGCCGACCGCATCCTGCCCTACGAGGCCACCGCGAAACGGCTACCCGGCCTGGTCAAGGACCTGCGTCTCGTCCCCGTCGAGGGGGGCCCGCACAACATCGGCTGGACCCACCCCGACGAAGTCAACACGGCCCTGCTGGAATTTCTCGCCACCTAGCGCGCAGCCGGTCACACGGCGCGCAGGAAACCGAGGAGTGCCCCGTTCACCTCGGCCGCGTGCGTCCACATGATCGCGTGCGGGCCCTCCGGTATCACGACAAGCCGGGCGTCAGCCAGCAGAACCGCCAAGCGGTTCCCGGTGACGGCCAGTGGCATGACCCGGTCCTGGGCGCCCTGCACGATCAGGACCGGGACGGTAATGCGGGCCAGGTCAGCGCGGAAGTCTTCCCGCCACCCGGCCGCGCAGCCCAGCGCCGCGGCCGCGCATACCCTGATGGCGACGTGGAAGCTGTTCTGCCACGCCTGGTCGCTGACCCGGCTGCCGCCGAGTAGGTCAAGGTTGTAGTACCGGTCCAGGTACGTCTTGACCGCCGCCGGGCGGTCGGTGGCCAGTTCGGCGAGGAGATCGTCGACGATGCCCCGGTCGGCCCCGTCCGGGTTGGCGGCCGACCGGGGCAGGAACGGTGGTAGCGGTGCCAGCAGCGCCGCGGCGCGGACCCGCCGCTGGCCGTAGGTTCCCAGGTAGCGGACGACTTCCCCGGTCCCGGAGCAGCAGCCGGCGAGCACCGCGTCCCGCACGTCCAGCTCTTCCAGCAGCACGTTCAGGTCGGCGGCGAGCGTGTCATAGTCATAACCCGCGGCTGGCCGACTGGAAAAGCCGGAGCCGCGCCGGTCATAGCTGATGATGCGGTAGCCGGCGGCGAGCAGGGCCGTTTCCTGTTTCTCCCAGGAGCGCCCGTCAGCCAGGTAGCCGTGAACCAGGACCACGGGGGCGCCTGCCCCGTGGTCCTCGTAGTAGATCCCGATGTCGCCGGTGTTCTCCCGGCCGACCGTGACGTACGGCATCACAAGGCGGCGTTCCGCCGCGCGCAGCGAACATCCTCCACACCGCTACCTTGTGCCGCGGAGTGGCCGTCCGGTATCCGTACCTTGACTGCATGCGGTTACCCGGCGGCAGATTGCCCTGCCTATATTTGGCGGATGAGGGTGGCGTTCGCGGGATGACCAGAGAGGATGCAAGCCTGGTCGGCCGGGAGGAGGAACTATCCCGGCTGCGGGAACTGGTGGCTCCGCCGTTTGCGGAGAGCCGGGCGCTGTTGTTCCTAGGCGATCCGGGCGTGGGCAAGACCGTCCTGCTGGGCGAGACCGTGCGGGAGGCCAGGCTGGCGGGGATGCGGGTCCTGGCAGCCGCCGGCCGGGAGTCGGAGCAGGACCTGGCGTTCGCCGGGCTGCACCAGCTGCTGCGCCCGGTGCTGGACCGCGTGGCCAGCCTGCCCGCCCGTCAGGCCGAGGCGCTGCGCGGTGCTTTCGCGCTCTCCGAAGATCCCGTGCCGCCCGACGCGCTGCTGACCGGGATCGCCGTGCTCACCCTGCTTTCCGGTCTGTCGGACGACGGGCCGCTGCTGGTGGCCGTGGACGACGCGCAGTGGCTGGACCGTGCCTCGCTCGACGCGCTCGCCTTCGCCGCCCGCCGCCTGGAATCAGAACCGCTCGTGCTGCTGGCCGGCGCGCGCGGGAACGTGCCTCCCGCTGGGTTCGAGCGGGACTTTCCCCGGCGGCTGCTGCTGCCGCTGAGCCTGCCGGACGCCGGGCGGCTTCTTGACGCGCAGCCGCGCCCGCCGCGCGGCCGGGCACGCGAACAGGTGCTCACCCAGGCGGCCGGCAATCCGCTAGCGCTGATCGAGCTGTCGAAGGTGATCGCCGCGGACCCGGACGCGGGGCGCCGCTGGGCCGACGAGCCGCTCCCGCTGACCGATCAGCTGACAGCCATCATGACCGCCCGGTATACCGCCCTGCCCGGGCCGGCGCGAGCCGCGCTGCTGCTCGCCGCGGCCGCCGACAGCCCGGACCTGACCGCCGCGGCGGTACCCGGGCTTTCCGCCGGAGCACTAGCCCCGGCGGAAGCGGCGGGCCTGATCCGGCTGGGCATGCCGGGCCCGCAGTTCACCCACCCGCTCGTCCGGTCGGCCGTCTACCACGCCGCGCCGTTCGCGGATCGCGCCGCGGCGCACCTGAAGGTCGCGGACGCGCTCTGCGGCCAGCCCGACCGCTACGCCTGGCACCTGGCCGCCGCCGCGCTGGAACCCGACGAGCAGGTAGCCTCCCTGCTCGAGGACAGCGCGGCCCAGGCGCAGCGCCGCGGCGGCGCCGCCGCGGCGGCACGCGCCCTGGAACGCGCCGCCGAGCTCAGTCCCGGCGAGCGGGACAAGGCCCGGCGGCTGCTGGCAGCCGCCGACCTCGCTCTCCCCGCGGGACAGGCCGACTGGGTACGCGAATTGGCGGGCAAGGTGCTCACGCTGACATCCGATCCGGACCTGCGCATCGCCGCCCAGCTCGATATCGGCTGGTCACTGCTGTGGTCGAACCGGAACGCCGAGGCACTCGACACCCTTATCCGCGTCGCCGCCGAGGCATCCGCGAGGCGGCCGGCCCTGGCGTGGGAGGCCACCGGGATGGCCGCCACGGTCGCCCACCAGACCGGACTCCCCGAAGCCTGCGCCAGGGCACGTGCCGCCCTGGACGCCCGCGACGCCTCGGGCTCGCCGGTGCCGCCGGGCGAGAACTGGCCGGCCAGCCGCGCTGACGAGCACCGGATCTGGATCACGGCATGCACCGACCCGTTCGGCAAAAGAGTCGAAACCGTCCCCTACCTGAAGCGGATAGCCGACGGACCCGTCTTCGACCTGGGCAAGGTAGGCGGGGCGGCCTGGATCCTGGACGAGACCGAACTGGGAGTCAGGCTGCTGCGCGAAGCCCTCACCCGGCTGCGCGTCCCAGGCGTCCGCGGCGCCAGCGGCGGCGTGCTGTCGGCGCTGGAATGGGCGTGCATCGACGGCGGGCGATGGGACGACGCGCTCGCCGCCGCCCGCGACGCCAGCGACATCGCCGCCGCCTACAAGATGGAAACCGTCGCAAGCTCGGCCGACCTGGCCGAGGCCACCGTGGCGGCCATGCGCGGCGACCATGACCGGGTAGCGCCGTTGCTGGCCCGCGTGGTCGCCGCCGTCGACCAGTCCGAGTACCGCGGGTTCGCCGCCCGGGCCTGGCACGCCGCGGGCCTCGCCGCGCTGGCCCAGGGCAGCTACGTAACCGCCTACGCGCAGCTCAGCCAGCTCTTCGCCGCCGACGGCACACCCCTGCACCACCATTTCTCCTATCTGGCCATCGCCGACCTCGCCGCCGCCGCGGCACGCGCCGAACGACGCCTCGAAGCCAGGACGCTGCTGGAGCGTGCGCTGGCCCGGGTGGACTCCGCGCCCGGGCCGCGGCTGGACCAGCTCGCGGCCCGCGCCCGCGGGCTCCTCGCCGAGCCGGCCGGGGCGCATTTCGCCGCGCCGCTGGCCGACCCCGCGGGGGACACGTGGCCCTTCGAGCGGGCCCAGCTTCGGCTCGACTACGGGGAGTGGCTGCGACGGCAGCGGCGGATCAACGACGCAAAACCCGTCCTCGCGGCCGCCCTGGCAACGTTCCGCCGCCTCGGCGCGGCGCCGTGGACCCGGCGCGCGGAATCCGAGCTACGCGCCTGCGGCGTAACCACGCAGAGCCCGCCGGCCGATGCCGGCACGCTTGACGAGCTCACCACGCAGCAGCGCGAGGTCGTCATCCTCGCCGGACGCGGTCTGACCAACGGCGAGATCGCCGACCGGCTCTACCTGTCTCCCCGCACCGTCGCCTCCCACTTGTACCGCTCCTACCCCAAGCTCGGCATCGCCGGCCGCCACCAGCTCCGCGACCTCCTCGACCACGCGGGCATACCGCAGGCCCAGCGGTTAGACCGCCCTCCTCCTCCGCCATCGCCGCGGCTCAGCACCGACGCTCGTGTTCCGGCACACGCGAGCCCGGCCGAGTTGCGGGCCACCCGCCCGGTTTACCATCGGAGCGCTTCCCTTTGCCCGAGCCAGGCCGGAGATGCATGACATGATCTGTCCTAGCCTCACCTTCCTCGACATGCAACAGCCCGCACGGCTTGGGCCGCTGTCCGCCAGGCGCTGCACATGAATCCCGGGCTGCACGGCCCACCCGCCCGGACGCCGATCTGGGAAGAGCCGGTGCGCGGGTTCTACACCGACCCCGGGCAGTTCGTGACCTTGTCCGGGCTCGACTTGCTCCGCAGCGTGCTGGACGGCGGTCTTGGCCCGCCGATTCGCTACCTGTTCGGGCTCGAGCTCACTTCCGTCGAGCCCGGCGGCGTGACGTTCACCATGCCGGTGACCGACTGGCTGCTGTTCCCCCAGGGAGTCATCTCCGGCGCCACCCTCGGCATCCTGGTGGACGCGCCGCTGGGCTGCGCGGTCCAGACCGCGTTGCCTCCTGCCACTCCGTTCACCACCGCGGAGATCTCGCTCAGGTTCCTGCGCACGGTCGTGCCGCAGTGCGGGACGCTGACGGCCAAGGGACGGCTGATCCACGCAGGCAAGACCACGGGCGTGTCCCTGGTCGAGGTCACCGACGAAGCGGGCCGCCTAGTCGCGGTGACGAGCACCCGGTGCGCAATCCTGCCGCGCGTCGAGGTGCCGTGGGAGGTCATCGAGCAGGCGCTGAAGAACCCGCCCCGCCCGCGGGAGCCGCAGTGGCCGTCGCCCCACCCGTACCAGCGGCCGGCGGCAGGCGAGGTGCTGGCGCAGGAGATCTGGGACGGCACAGACGGCCTGGGCGTGCTGCAGTCCCTCATCGCCGGCGATCTGCCGGCGCCCCCGATCGCCCATGTCTGCGGGATCGCTCCCGTGGAGGCACAGGCGGGCGCGACCACGTGGACGATGCCGGCCAGCGAGTGGCTGTGCGCGCCGGTCCAGGGACGGCTGTACGGCGGCGCCATCGCCATGCTGGCCGGCACGGCCATCGACGGCACGGTGCAGACAACCCTCCCGTCCGGTACCGCTTTCGGCCCGGTGGACCTCAAGGTGTATTTCCTGCGCCCGGTTCCGCCGGACGGGCGTGATCTGCTGGCACGGGGAACCGTGATCCACCGGGGCCGCAGCATGGCGGTCGGCGCCTCGGAGGTGTTCGACGCTGACGGCAAGAAAATTGCCGTCGCGACCGGCTCGGCCGTGATCCTGCCGGGCCGGCCAGCCACCGTGACAACCGAGCTGACCCTTCCCTCCCTTGAGGGGAGCGAGGATGACCAGGAACGCCCCTAGCCCAGCCTGCGCCCCGCAACCAAAAGGGCCCGCGTTAAACCGCCAACTGCTAAACGGCAGCCCCCGCTCCTGACCGCGCGAACACCAACGAGGAGCTGGTAGCGGCCGTCCGAACCCAGATCGCCAGCCTGGCCGCCCCGTCCTGACCGCTTCCACTGCGCGCGAGCCCGCCCAATCGGTGTACCTTGCATGGATCCGGCTGGCAGGGTCTACGACCAGCTGACCGCAGACGGCTACCATGTGGCCGTGGTGCAGAACCCGACCCTCTCGCTGGCCGGAGACGTCGCCGTCACCTACCGGGTCCTCAACGGCCTGGACGGCCCGGCCGTCCTGGTCGGCCACTCCTACGGCGGCACCGTCATCACCGAAGCGCGCAACCACGAAAACGTCGCGGCGCTCGCCTACATCGCCGCGTTCGCCCCCGACAAGGGCGAGTCCGTCGGCACCCTGGTCGCCGACCCGGCGCCCGGCGCGCCGGTCCCGCCGATCCTGCCTCCCCAGGACGGGTTCCGGTTCCTCAACCGCGGCAAGTTCGCCGCCTCCTTCGCCGCTGACCTGCCCGAAGCACAGGCGGCGTTCATGGCCGACTCCCAGATGCCCTGGGGCGTCGACACGCTCGGCGGCGTGGTCTCCGACCCGGCCTGGCGGACCAAGCCGTCCTGGCACCTGCTCGCCACCGACGACCGCCTACCGCACGTTTCGAAGTCACCACGATCGTCCCGTCACCGTACCAGGGGTATCCTTCCCGGCACCGGATCTGCGGTCAGGGCACGACTCTTCCGATTCCTGGTAGCCCCAATGCGCGGCACCGTAGACGCTGGAACGCTGCTCACATGACGGGGCTCGGTGTCTTGATTGTGGATGACAACTGGTTGTTTGTGGAGGCGGTCCGCGATCGCCTGGAACAGGGAGGCCTGCGCGTCGTCGGCGTTGCCGCTACCTCGGCTGAGGCGCTGAGGCGAGCAAAGGAACTCCGGCCGGAGGTTGTCCTGGTAGACGTCGTACTCGGGACTGAGAGCGGGTTTGAGCTGGCCCGGCGGCTGGCTGCCCGCCACCACGATGGCGGGCCGACCGTGATATTGATCTCGACCTACTCGGCGGCCGATTTCGCGCGTCCTATCGCCGAAAGCCCGGCGACTGGGTTCTTGCCGAAGCAAGAGCTGTCGGCGGATGCGATCCGCCGGATCGTCGATGGCGGGCCAGCAGGCCCGCCCGGCGCCCCCGCGCGCTGAGACTCACCGTCCCGCCCGGCCGGCGGCTATGGGGTGGAGTCTGGCAGCGTGGGTACGGCCATCGGATCGGCCGGAAGCTGGACGTGCAGTGCTGTTCCGCGGCCAGGCGGGCTCAGCACAGAGATCGTTCCGCCCAGGGCCTCGACCCGGTCCCTGAGGCCGATGAGGCCTGAGCCGCGGCTCGGGTCGGCGCCGCCTTTGCCATCGTCGCTGATCGAGAGGGTGAGGACGCCGTCACAGCCGTCCGCGCGCATGTCGATGACTGAGGCCTGTGCGTGCTTTGCCACGTTGGCGATCGCCTCCGACGCGATGTAGTAACCGGCCGCCTCGACGTGCTCACCAAGCCGCGGGCCGAGATTCAGGTCGAGTTCGACCGGTACCGCGGAGCGCCGGGCGAGTGCCTCGAGAGCTGGGCCGAGCCCGGCCTCGGACAAGATGGCCGGGTGGATGCCGTGCGAGATCTCCCGCAGTTCATCCGTGGCGGTACCCAGACCATGAGCCAGCAGCGACAGCTCGCCCTGGATCTCGTCCGCGGGCCGGGGTGTCATCGTCTCGATGGTGCGGGCCTTGAGCGCGAGCGAGACGAGACGCTGCTGGATACCGTCGTGCAGGTCACGCTCGAGGCGCCGCCGCGTCTCGTCCGCGGCGGCGACGATCCGGGCGCGCGACGCGGACAGCTCGGTGCGGCTCTGGGTGTTCGCGATGGCGGTTCCCAGCAGCTCGGTGAACTCGGCGAGACGATCCTCTGTGCGATCGGGGAGGGGCCCATCGGTGGACGCGATCGTCATTAGCCCCCAAACAGCTCCGTCCACGATGATTGGCGCGCCGGCGACGCTATAGAGCCCGAGCTCACGCGCCTTGGCGGCAAAGGCGCCACGCCGGCGTGAATAGTCCACCACCCGTCCCGCACGGCCCGTCTGCCGCACTCGTCCGGCCAGTCCCGAGGCATGGTATGGCCAGCGCGTGCCCGGCCGAAACGGATGGGGCCGGTCGCTCCAGGCCGCCATCACCGTCGTGGTCTCGCCGTCGTCCTCGTAACGCTGAACAGCGGCAACCGGCAGGTGCATCACCCCGGAAACCTCGCGGGCAACAGCGGCGAAGACCTCCCTCGTCTCCGCGCCCCTGGCTACCAAGGTGGCTACCCGCCGAAGCGCCGCCTGCTCTCCCGCCAGCCGCTCGATCTCGGTCCGTGCGTCACTGTTCGCGATCGCCGTGGCCATGAGCTTGGTGAAGGCGGCCAGGCGGTCCAGGGTATCGGCGGGCAGCACCGGGCGCTGGTAGCCGACCGCCACTACCACCGCGCCCCAGACACGACCGCTGACGATGACGGGAACGCCGGCCGCCATGCCGATGTCGAACTCCCTCGCCGGCCCGGCAATGGCGCTCCTGATCTGCGTGTAGTCATCGATCCTGAGCGGCCGGCCGGTCCGCTGCAACGAGGCGACGATGCCCGGATCACCGGCCGGGCAGGGCCAGCGCCGGCCAAGATAGGACAAGACCTCGCCCGCCCCGGCGATCACTGTGGCAACGCCTTCCCGCTCGTAGCGGAAGAGCCCGACATGCGGAACCCCGAACAGCCCAGCGACCTCGGCGGCGACCGCTGTGAAGACATCGCCGGGCGGAACGGCTTCGGCCACCAGCGTCGCGACCCGGCCAAGCGCCGCCTGCTCCGCGGCAACCTGCTCCAAGTCGGTGCGCGCCGCGGTGTTCCCGATCGCCGTGGCGACGAGTTCGGTGAATGCGCCGATGCGCATCTCGGTGTCCGCGGGCAGCGGCTCCGGCCGCGAGGAGCCGACCGCCATGACCCCCCAGAGCCGTCCCCCCACCAGGACCGGAACCCCGACCGCCGCGCGCACCCCGATTGAGCGGACATTTTTGGCCACCGCGCCGGTGGCGTCGGCGTAGTCGTCGATGCGGGCCGGCTGTTGCGTGCGGTACACGCGGCCGATGATGTTGTCCCCTTCCATCGGTACCCGCGTGCCGACCGGTATCGGCGGCCCCTGCAGGTTAAAGGACCCGACCACGGTCGCCGTCTGATCCCGCTCGTAGACGACTAGGTGGGCACTGTCGAGACGCAGGAGCCTCGCTGTCCTCGCGGTCTCCTCGGTCACTGCGGCGAAGACCTCCGCGGGCGAGGGCTGGCGGGCGACCAGCGTGGCCACCCGCCGCAGCGCCGCCTGCTCGCCCGCCAGTACACCCCGTGCCTGTTCGGACCCGGTCGCGCGGCGGCCGGCCTGGGTCGCGATCGCGCCGACGATGACTGACATGGCCAGGAACAGGCCGAGCACGAGCACGGTCGCCGTGTCGAGGTTGCGCAGCGGAGGCAAGAAGTACCAGTCGAACGCCTCGATGGTCACGACCCCGACCGGAAGCGCGTACAAGATCCCGGCGTAGCGGGCGACGGCCAGCACAGCCAGGAGGAGCAGCAGGCCCAGGAGCACGGCAGGCACGTGAGATCTCGCGGCTGTGCTCACAAGAGCCGCGACAACGAACGCGACGACGCCTACCAGGACGGCAAAGACGATCTCCACCCAGAACCGTCCGCGCCGCCACTGCGACCACGAGGTCACCTTAGCTACCTGCTTAATCGACTTCGGACAGCCCAGCGGCGCCCGCAGCGCCCGCCATGACCCGAGCCTGTCACCTCAAGCCCTTGCTCGCAATGGCGAAGGCTGGGCCATTGACTTTCCGGGGAGATGTCTGCCTAGGCCCCCGACCTTACATGGCGGCCTGCGCGGCGCAGCGCCCGCCGCCCGCCCCGGTGTCCCCGCTGTCCTCCCCGCCACGGCTAGCCGATAATGCTGAGCATGACGAGCAGCGGCAGGACCGGCTGGCCCGGCCCCGATGGAACGGGGCGGGCCCCGTCATGACTGGGCCGCGGGTGGTGCTGGCCGAGGACGATGTGCTGCTCCGCGAGGGTCTGGCCAGTCTGCTCGAGCGTTCCGGCTATGTGGTGGCGGGGCAGGCCGGTGACGGCACACAGCTGCTTGCGCTGGCCCGGGAGGCCGGGCCCGACCTGGTAGTGGCCGACATCCGGATGCCGCCCACCCACACGACCGAAGGGCTGGAGGCCGCCCGGGTGATCCGTCAGGAACTGCCCGATACCGCCATCCTGGTGCTGTCCGCCTACGCTGAGGTCGAGCACGCGATGGAGCTGCTGGCGGGCGGAGGTGGCATCGGCTACCTGCTCAAGAGCCGCATCGCCGATGTGGCAGAGTTCCTGGATGCGGTGCAGCGGATCGCCAGGGGCGGCTCGGTGGTGGACCCGGCGCTGGTCCGGGAGCTGGTGACCGCCCGCCGTCGCAAGGACCCGCTCGCCGCGCTCAGCGCCCGGGAGCGCCAGGTACTCGCCCTGATGGCAGAGGGATGCTCCAACGCCGGAATCGCACGGCGGCTCTGGGTCACCGAGAGCACCGTCGAGAAACACGTCAGCAGCATCCTGACCAAGCTGAACCTGCACGAGGCCGACGATGACCACCGCCGCGTCCTCGCCGCGATCGCCTTCCTCAAGGCCCGCTGAGCCCTCAAGGCGCGCATGACGCCGGGGACCGCGCAGCGCCGGTGTCTTGACACCCCAGGCTAGCCAGTAACAGCAGCGGCCCGGCCCGCTGGACAGCAATTTCCGTTCATTCAGTCCAGCCGCCGCGGGTTCGGCGCCAGCCCCACGGGCGCCCGGCTTCGGGGTAGCAGGCAGCCCACGATTCGGGCTGGCTGGGGGGCCGTCATGGGGGCTGGCGCTGATGCGACAAGATCGCTGACACGGCACCGTCGGTTACGCAGCGGAATCTTCAGCATCCCCCGGCACAGGGGCACGGGCGGGTCCAGGAGCAAAGGAGAAGCAATGATCAGGTCACTGACCCGGCTGGATCCCCCCTGCGGCCGCCAGGGCGGCCGCAATGACGCCGCCGACGGTCCGCCAACAGCCGTGAGCCCGGCGGATCACATAGCACCGATGCCCGGGCCGTTCACCGAATCAGCGTTGTGGGCTCTGGTCATCAGGCACGCCCAGTGTTCTGATGGCGGTCTCGACCCCGATCAGTGGTTCCCGGTTAGCGCCGACCCAGGCCAGGCCCGCCAGGAGGCAGCTGCGGCGATCGCTATTTGCACTGTCTGCCCAGTGCGCGCCCACTGCCTGACGCTATCCCTGCAGCACTGGGACATCGGCCAGCACGGGGTCTGGGGCGGCCTGGTCGCCGCCGACCGAGCGCGACTGCGCCGCCGGTGCCCGCCCGCCAGAGGGCAGGCCGCAGGATTACCGTCGTCCAGGATGATGACCCGGCCATCACATCACGGGTGTGATGATGGCGAGATCATTTCCCGCCACGGCGGCGTCCCCGGGGGCGCGGTCGCCTGGAAGACTCAGCGTGATCGGGCCGGAAACACCGTGGTCAGGGACGGTGCCCACGGCGGCGTCTGCATTACCGCGCCGAAAGCGCGGTCAGCGTGGCCAGCGGCCCGAACGGCCATGAGAAGTTGCCGCCGGGAGTGGTGGCGTGAGCAGGCCGCCGCGGAGACTGCCGATCGGCGGCACGCGGACCGTCAGAGGGACAGCGCCGAGTGGCGCACTATCAAGACGCTATCAACGAACGGGCCGTGACTATCGACCGTGGCGGATGCGTGGCCGCGCGCAGCAAACATAGCGTGATCGCAAGGTTCGAAACGATATCGAGGAGCATGCATGAGCGCGATCCCTGACCCTATGAGCATTCACTGGCCGGAAATGATCGACAACCAGGAAAAAAACACGGTCTTCCTGAAGCCATTGGTAACCTCTCCCAAGATCGAGGTCGGAGAATTCACCTACTACAACAACACGGACGATCCCACTCTCTTCGAGACCCGGAACGTGCTCTATACAGCCGGCCCTGAGAAGCTGATTATCGGCAAGTTCTGCGCCATTGCCGCGGGTGCCAAATTCCTTCTGTCTTCCGCAAACCACCCGATGCTAGGCTCAACAACTTTTCCGTTCTTCATCTTCGGTGGAACCTGGCTCGAAAAGACCGCGGAGTTTCTCCCCAGGATCGACAGCCGCGGCAATACCGTCATCGGAAACGACGTATGGATCGGCCGCGAAGCCGTCATCATGCCCGGCGTCACCATCGGTGATGGCGCCATCATCGCGGCTCGAGCGGTCGTCGTCTCCGATGTCGACCCATACACCACGGTCGGAGGCAACCCTGCCAAGCACGTGAAGGAACGGTACTCCGACGAGGACATCGACCGGCTGCTGCGCATCGCCTGGTGGAACTGGCCGGTCGACGTCATCACCGAGCACGTCCGTACTATCTGGACCGGTACGCCTGCCGAACTCGAACAGGCAGCCAAGGACGCGGGCCTGCTGGACTGACAGCAATAAGTCCGGGTTCCCCTCGGCCAGCGGAGCAGGCCGCCGGGGAGGCGGCAGATCGGAGAACCGAAGAGAAGAACGAACGCCGCCTAACTACCTGAAGAGGAGCCGAAATCCAATGGAATATGCAACCGGCAGCTATGACTTTGTTGTCGTGGGCGCGGGGACGGCAGGATGCGTGCTCGCCGCGCGGTTGTCGCAGAACGGCGCCGCACGTGTGCTGCTGCTGGAGGCGGGCAGTCGGCCGCCGCTGGAGGCGATGTCCGTGCCGCCGGCCTGGCCGGCCCTGCAAGGTACACCGGCGGACTGGGCCGACACCACGGTGGTGCAGACCGCCACCGGCACGGCGATGGCGTGGCCCCGCGGCCGGGCGCTGGGCGGGTCCTCGGCCATCAACGGCATGAACTTCGTGCGCGGTCACCGCGGAAGTTATGACGCCTGGGCCGAGGCCGGCGCCGCGGGGTGGGGGTTCGATGACCTGCTGCCGTACTTCCGGCGCAGCGAGCACACCGTCGGACGCGATCCCGCCGTGCGGGGCGACCGCGGCCCGCTGACCGTAGGACCTGCCATTCCCGGCCACCCGGTGGCGGCGGCAGGCCTGCAGGCAGCGGCCCAGGCTGGATACCGGCGGGCGGCCGATATCAGCGGCGGGCTGGAGGAGGGCTTCGGCTGGTGCGATCTGAACATCGTGGACGGCCGCCGGCAAAGCGCCCGCGATGCCTATCTCACCCCCGCGCTAAGCCGTCCCAACCTGGACCTGGTGACCAGCGCGCTAGTCCACCGGGTCAGGCTGGAGGGCGACCGTTGCACCAGAGTCGATTACAGCGCGGGCGCCGACGTGTTTTCGGTGGGTTGCTCCGGCGAGGTGGTGCTGGCCGCCGGGACGGTCGGGTCGGCGCAACTGCTGCTGATGTCCGGTATCGGCCCGCCGTCCGATCTGCGGGCGGTGGGGGTCGAGGTGGCCGCTGACCTTCCCGGCGTGGGGACCAATCTGTTTGACCACCCGATTTCCGGCGTGGTCTACCGCTCGGCCCGGCCGGTCCCGGCGGGGCAGAACAACCACGGGGAAGCCCTCGGCCTGATTCGCAGCCACCCAAGCACAGGTACGCCCGATCTGCAGATTATGTTCGCGGACGTCCCGCTGCGCGCCCAGACACTGCCCGGCCCCGGCATCGGCGAGGGCTACACCCTGGCCACCTCCTTGATGCTGCCCCGCAGCCGCGGCACGATCCGGCTGGCCAGCGCCGAGCCGGGCACGGCACCCCTGATCGACCCGAACTACTACGCCGACCCGCACGACCTCCATACCTTTACCGCCGGACTGCGCGCCGCCCGCGAGATCGGGCGCGCCGCCGCCCTAGACCCCTGGCGCGGCGAAGAAGTACTGCCGGGCCCCGACGTGAACGACGACGCCAGCCTGCGCGCATACCTGCGACGAAACCTCAGCACCTACGCCCACCCCGGGGGAACCTGCCGGATCGGCACCGACCCGGACGCCGTCGTCGGCACCGACCTGCGCGTGCTCGGCATCAGCGGACTCCGGGTGGCCGACGCCTCTGTGATGCCCTCCTCCCCCTCCGCGAACACCAACGCCACCGTCTACGCCATCGCCGAACGCGCCGCAAGCCTCATCCAGGCACAGTCTCCGGCCGCCGCCACACCATCACGCGCGGCGTGAACAGCCGCTCTGATTCAACAGCGAGCTGGAGTTCCTCGACGGCGACAAACGTGCCTGGCCCGAAGTCACCCGTCAGTCGTTCACCAGGAGTTCATCGTGGTGGATGTCTCGCGACGGGCGATCCCCGGGATGGGTTCCATCGGTCGGCCCTCCTGCCAAGTCGGCTGCTCCTGGCACCTTCATGATCACGTGCCTGGGACCGTAGGGCATCGCGGCCAGCCACCATCGGCGACTGCAGCTAACTGGGCGGCGGGGATTGCTGCTAGCTCCAATGCGCGGCCGGGGACCGCGGAGGGAATCTTGTCGCGGGCATGCGTTACCCCGTCAGCGATGAAGCGCAGGATCCCGCGGCAGCCACGTTGCGGTGTCGGCGGCGATTCCGAGGAGGAGCTCAGATGCCGGAACATCTGCAGGGTGTTCTCTGCACCGCCGCGGCGGTCGTGGAGGGCAGGCGGGAAGGTCATGGAAACATCGACGGCGAGCTCTCCGTTGACGGGGTGCGGCCGCCCACCGGGGCGAAGCTGGCGTGTGGCGTTATCCGCGCCGGCGGTTCCACGTGAGGCCCTGTGATGCTGCTAGGTCGTCTGCCGGAACGCGCGGCACTTAGCGAGCTGCTCGACGCGGCGCGGGCGGGGCGCAGCGGTGTGCTGGTGGTGCGCGGGGAGCCGGGGGTCGGCAAGACCGCGCTGCTGGAGCATGCGGTCGAGTCGGCGGCTGGCCTGCGCGTGGCGCGGGTGGCCGGGGTCGAGTCGGAGATGGAGCTGGCATTCGCTGCCCTGCAGCAGTTGTGCGCTCCGATGCTGGGCAAGCTGGAGGGCCTGCCGGATCCTCAGCGTGCTGCGCTGGGCATCGCGTTCGGGCTGAATACAGGGGCGGCGCCGGACCGGTTTCTGGTAGGGCTGGCCGTGCTCAGCCTCCTGTCGGAGGTGGCTGAGCAGCAGCCCCTGTTGTGCGTGATCGATGACGCGCAGTGGCTGGACCGGGCCTCGGCGCAGGCGCTGGCGTTCGTGGCGCGCCGGCTGCTGGCCGAGCCGGTCGCACTGGTATTCGCCACGCGTGATCCGGGCGAGGAGTACCGGGGACTGCCGGAGCTGCCGGTCGGGGGCCTGCGCGATGGCGATGCGCGGGAGCTGCTCAGCTCGGTGGTCAGGGGGCCATTGGATGAGCGGGTGCGTGACCGCATCATCGCGGAGACGCGGGGCAATCCGCTGGCGTTGCTCGAACTGCCGCGGGGGGTGACGCCTGCCGAACTGGCCGGCGGGTTCGGATTGCCGAGTATGCCGGGGCTGCCCGGGCTACCGAGGCGGATCGAGGATAGCTTCCGGCGGCGGCTGGAGGTGCTGCCAGCCGCCACCCAGCGGCTGATGCTGGTCGCCGCGGCCGAGCCGGCCGGCGAGCCGGGGCTGGTGTGGAGGGCGGCGGAGCGGCTCGGGACCGGGGCCGAGGCCGCCACGCCCGCGGCGGACGCCGGGTTGCTGGGGATCGGCGAGCGGGTGACGTTCCGGCATCCGCTGGTGCGGTCGGCGGTGTACCGGGCCGCGTCGCCGGCCGAACGGCGGGCCGCGCACCAGGCGCTGGCCGACGTGACGGATTCGCGGGCCGACCCCGACCGCCGTGCCTGGCACCGCGCGCAGGCCACGCTCGGGCCCGATGAGGACGTTGCTTCCGAGCTGGAGCAGTCAGCGAACCGGGCCCAGGCGCGCGGCGGACTAGCCGCGGCGGCCGCCTTCCTGGAGCGCGCGGCCGCACTGACCCGCGACCCGACGCGCCGAGCCGAGCGGGCGCTGGCAGCGGCGCAGGCCAAGCACCAGGCCGGCGCGTACGATGCAACTCTGAGACTGCTGGGCACCACGGAGGCAGGGCCGCCGGATCAGCTCCGCCTCGCCCGGGCGGACCTGTTGCGCGGCCAGATCGCGTTCGCGTCCAGCCGCGGCAGCGACGCACCCCCGCTGCTGCTGAAGGCGGCCCGGCAATTCGAGCCGCTCGACCCGCGGCTGGCCCGCGAGACCTACCTGGACGCACTGGCCGCCGCGCAATTCGCCGGCCGGCTGTCTCTTGGCGGCGGGATGCGCGAGGTCGCCGAGGCGGCGCGCGCAGCGCCGCCCCCGCCGGGGCCCGCGCGCGGGCCCGATCTGCTGCTGGATGGCCTTGCCCTGCTGACCTGCGAGGGCTACCCGGCGGGGGCGCCGGTGCTCCGCCGGGCGGTGAGCGCCTTCCTCGGGCCGGATGTCTGCAGGGAAGAGGAGCTGCGCTGGCTCTGGCTGGCCAGCCGCGCCGCGTGGATGGTGTGGGACTACGCCAGCTGGGACGTGCTGTCCGACCGCCAGGTCAAGCTGGCCCGTGATGCTGGTGCGCTTATCACGCTCCCCATCGCCTTTAACACGCGCGCGGGAGTGCACGTGTTCTCAGGGGAGTTCACCGAGGCCGCCTCGATGGTGGCGCAGGCCGAGTCGGTAACCGAAGCGACCGGGAGCAGCATCGCGCCGTACGGCGCCCTGGCCCTTGCCGTCTTCCGCGGCCAGGAAGCACAGGCCGCTCATCTGATCCAGACCGCCACCGACGACGTGGGCCGCCGGGGTGAGGGCGGAGGGCTGAACTTCGTGGACTGGGTGGACGCGCTGCGGTGCAACAGCCTGGGCCGCTATCAGGAGGCGCTGGCCGCGGCGCAGCGGGCGAGCGAGGACTCGCCTGCGATGCACTTCACCAGCTGGGCGCTCGTCGAGCTGATTGAGGCGGCGGTGCGCAGCGCGGTACCCCAGCGCGCGGCCGGTGCCCTGCGACAGATCTCCGGTATCGCCCGAGCCTGCGGGACCGACTGGGCGCTGGGTGCCGAAGCCCGCTCGCGGGCGCTGGTCAGCGACGGAGCAGCCGCCGAGAAGCTCTACCGCGAGGCGATCGACCGCCTCGGCTGTACTCGCCTCTGCGTGGAGCTAGGGCGCGCCCATCTGGTCTACGGCGAGTGGCTGCGCCGCCAGCGGCGCAGACGTGACGCCCGCGATCAGCTCGGCAGCGCGTACGAGATCTTCGACTCCATGGGCGCCGCAGCGTTTGCCAGACGGGCGCGCATCGAGCTGCGGGCGACCGGCGGGCACGCCCGGCAACGCGCCGTCCAGACGCCAGATGCCCTTACCGCGCAGGAAGCGCTGATCGCCCGCCTGGCTGGCGACGGTGCCTCCAACCCCGAGATCGCGGCGCAGCTGTTCATCAGCCGTGCCACCGTCGCCTACCATCTGCGCAAGGTCTTCACCAAGCTCGGCGTCAGCTCACGCAGCCAGCTTGCTCCCGCGCTTCCCGGCCGGCCAGGCACAGCACCGCCGGTCGCGCCGCAGGGCTGATTCCCCAGGCAGATCCGCGGGCTATGGCGGCAGTTCCGGCGTGCCCGGCTATCAAGACGCTATCGACCATCGGGTCACGACTATCGACCCTGGCGGATGCGTACCGGTAGGCAGCCACCATAGCGTGGATGTCATATCTCAAACGTTCATGCATGGTCGTGCCAGTCATTTGACGGACGATAATCCCCGGCCATGTTCCTGGGCCTCAGCAAGCATACGTATTTGGCTTTGGTGCCAATCACCCAGGAGAAACGCAGAGAAGAAAGAGCAAGTAAGTATGTCAATTTCCAGGCTGAAAGCGTGGCGCTGCCGCGGCGGCTGCTGCTGCTGCTGCCGCCGCCGGCCGCCCCGGGCCAGCCAGGCACTGACACCCGACACAAAGGACAGAAGTCATGACCACACGAATGATTCCCGGCCGCGGCAACAGCGATAAAGCGCGGCGGTTCCGCAGCGGCCGAGCCCGCCTCCGGATACTCCTGGCGCTGCCCGCCGCCGCCGCGGCCGCGGCGGCCCTGGCCGCGTGCAGCTCGGCCGGAGCCTCCCCCTCGCCCTCCGCCAGCAGTACCAGCAGTACCAGCAGCAGCCCGGCCGCGGCGGCCGCGGGCACGGTGAAGACCGCGACGATCGCCGGGGCGACGGTGCTGACCAACAGCAAGGGCTTCACGCTCTACTCATTCGGCCCCGACACGCCCACCACGTCGAAGTGCAACGGGACGTGCGCGCAGAACTGGCCGCCGGTGCAGGGGCCGGTAACCGCAGCCGGGGTCACCGGCACGTTCGGCACCATCACCCGCTCCGACGGCTCGGTCCAGGCCACCTTCGACGGCCACCCGCTGTACACCTTCGTCGGCGACACCACCCCCGGCCAGGCCAAGGGCAACGGCCTGAACGCGGCCGGCGGGCTGTGGCACGACATCACCACCTCCGGCACCGCGGCTCGCGATCACAAGCACCGGGCGCCGACGCATGCGGTCACCACGCCGCCGACCCCGCCGGCCGCCACTGTGCCCGCTCCGTCGGCCACCGCGCCTGCCTCGCCCTCGGATCCCATCCAGCAGGGCAACGGCGGCGACCACGACGCCGACAACAACGGCGGTCCCAGCGACGGCGACGGCAACATCTAGCAACCGGCCGCGCAGGCCACGGCTCCGGCCACGGTCCCGCTCCCCGGGACCGGCCCGGCCGGCTGATGACAGGAGACCCGATGACCGTTCGTACCGCGTTTAGCGGCAGGTACGTGCTGGCCGTGCTCGCCGCCTTGGCCGCCACTGCCGCCGCGCTCGCGGCGTTCGCCGTGCCGGGGCGCTCGCCGAGACAGGCGTTTCCCCCGGTCGTCCCGGCCGCGGCACCGGCCGGGTGGCCGCACCGCACCCTGCCCAACGGGACCGCAGTGCTGTCCTACCCCCCCTCGCTGCGGCCGATCGCCGGCGACAGCGACGCCGTCTCCGCCGCCCAGGTCAGCCCCGGAGGGGTGCTGCGGCTCTACCTCAACGCCACACCCCGGCAGGGCGCCGAGCGGCTGCGCGGCTGGGCTGAGTTCCGGCTGCGGCTGCTGACCGCCGAGGATGCGGCTTCCGCCCGCGAGGTGGCCGCCGCTCAGGGCGTGAGGCTCCGCGGCGGCACCGGATCCTGCGTCATCGACCAGTACGTCACCCGGATCGGCGCCCACCACTACCAGGAGATCGCCTGCCTGGTCCAGGGGCGAACCAGCGCCAGCGTCATCGTCGCAGCCGCCCCCACCGCCACCTGGGCCCAGGCCAGCCCGCTGCTGCTCCGGGCGGTAGCCGCCTACCAGGTCCGCTGACCATGACTGACACACCAGGTCCGCGCAACACGGACAGGCTCAACCCACACGGACACTTCGACGTCAATTCCGACCGGCCAGCCTGCTTCCGAAGGAGATCGCGATGACCCAACCCACTGCACTCTGGCTGCGCCAGCTCACCTCACCCCGCCGTCACGCGGCAGGCGGGGCCAGCCGCCGGGCCGCCGCGCTGCTGCTGCGCCTGACCGGCGCGGCGCTGCTGGCCTGGATCGGATACATCCACCTGCACCTGTGGGCTGAGGGCTACCGGCAGATCCCCACCGATGGGCCGCTGTTCCTGCTCGACGCGGTGGCCGGGTTCGCCCTTGCCGCCGCGCTGCTGGCCTGGCCGCGGCCGCTGGCCGGGTTGCTGGCCGCCGGCTACACCGCCGCCACCCTGGGCGCCCTGCTCCTCAGCCTCAGTGTGGGCCTGTTCGGCTTCCGGGAATCGATCTCGGCGTCCTACGTCACCCAGTCCCTGGCCCTCGAGACGATCGCCCTGCTCGGCCTGCTCGGCTGGACCTTCTTGGTAGCAGCCACCCCCGGGCCACCAACCCGCCGCCGCGGCTCGGTTTCATCCTCCGGCGGCCATATCCGCGCGCCCCAGCGCCGGATGATACCTGGGTCAGCCGGTGGAGAGGGCCAGGAGGGTTGCCCCGAGGAGCGTCAGGGCAAGGCCCGCGCCCCGGGCACGGCCTAGCGGTTGGTGCAGGAAGATAGCCGATAGCACCACGGTTACGACGACGGAGGCATTCGAGGCCGCGGAGGCAACGGAGACCGGCAGCCCGCGCAGGCCGAGGAAGTAGAACACCGACGCGGCCCCGATCATGACAACGTAGATGCCCATGATCACAAACCCGCGGGCTTGGCGCGGCGTACCGGCCGAGCTGGCCTCGGGATGTGCCGCATAACGGGAAGGTGAGTGCCCCAGGATCAGCACCCCGGCCAGGATGCAGGTGAGCCCGGCGATTTTCAGCAGCGTAACGGGCTCGTGGAGCACGACGATGCCGAGAACGATCGTGATCACGATGTACAGATTCGAGAGCGTGACCACCAGCGAGACGGGCAGGTAGTCCAGCCCGAAGCAGTAGAGCATCGAGCCCACGCCGGTGATTAGACCGATGCCCAGCCCGGCAAGCAGGTAGCCGGTGGCGGGAAACGCAAGCCCATGGGCGAACACGAGGGCAACCGTGGCGGCGGCCAGGCTGCCGACCCGGATGAGCGCGTTGAGCTGGAAGGCGCCGAATCCGCGCCCGGCTGGCTTCTCGATGAAAGAGGCGACGCCGGCCAGCGCCACGTAGATGGCCACATATCCCAGGGAGAGGGTCGCTGATGTCGTCATCGATGGTGGCACCCCCTGCGAGGCTCGCCTTCAGGAGGACAGGCCGACGTCGTGGCGGCATCTGCCACCGCCTCGGCGTTCGTGTGGCCAAACGCGCCGAAGCCGTTTGGCGCAAAGCTGGGCCGGCTGCGGACCGAAGTCGGGTTCCGCTTCGACCGCCTCGCATACCGCCTGGTTGTTTCCCATTTCACCAGGCCTTTCGATGACCTTGCACGGCAGCGGCTTACGGTTGCTCTCTCGCTAGTCCACCCCCCCAGCTCATGCTTGGCAAAGAAAGGCTTTCTGTCGTGCCATTGACGAGGACTATGAGCGGCTGCGGCTGACGGCCTACGCGGTGGCCAGGGAGATCAGGTCGGCGGGCTGCGGGTGCGCCGGCTCGGCCAGGCTGTCGGCGATGTCGAAGAGCATCTGCTGCGGTGGGCGGTGCAGGTCGCCGCTCCACACCAGGGCTGCGGACGCGGTCAGCGGATGGTGCTGGAGGCTGACCCGGACCGCGCCGGGCACGTACGGCCATGATCGCTGACGCGGGGCCAGACGCCTGGCTCACCGGGCCCCGGCGCGGCGTACCGTCGCGGCGGCCTGCCGTGCCGCCACCAGGATCGGATCCCACACCGGCGCGAACGGCGGAGCGTACGCGAGGTCCAGGGCGGTCATCTCTTCGACCGTCATCCGGTTCCACAGCGCCGTCGCGGCCGTGTCGATCCGCTTGGCCGACCCCTCGTAGCCGACGATCTGCACGCCGAGCAGGCGGCCGCTGAGGCGTTCCGCGATCATCTTGACCGTCATCTTCTGGGTGCCCGGGAAGTAGCCGGCCTTCGTGGTCGACTGCACGGTAACGGTCACGTACTCGAACCCGGCCAGGGTGGCGTCGCGCTCGCGCAGCCCGGTCCGGGCGATCTCCAGGTGACAGACCTTGCTCACCGCCGTGCCGACCACCCCGGGAAACGTGGCGTAGGAGCCGGCCAGGTTGTGCCCGATGACCCGGCCCTGCTTGTTGGCGTGGGTGCCGAGCGGCACGTGCTGGTACTGGCCCGAGACCAGGTTGAGGACTTCGACGCAGTCGCCGCCGGCCCAGACACGGTCCTGGCCCAGGACCCGCATCTGCAGATTCGTGCGCAGGCCACCGTGATCGCCCAGCGGCAGGCCGGCCTTTTGCGCGAGCGCGGTGTTCGGCCGCACCCCCAGGCCCAGCACGACCACATCGGCCGGGATAGAGCCGCCGGCGGTCAGCACCGAGCGGATTCTGCGGTCGCGGCCGGCCTCGAATCCGGTGACGGCGGTGCCGGTGCGCACATCGATGCCGATGCCCTCCATGGCCTGGTGCACCGCCTCACCCATGTCCGGGTCGAGCGTGGTCATCGGCTGCGCGGCGTGATCCACGACGGTCACCGCCACGCCGTGCCGCGCGAGCGCCTCGGCCATCTCCACGCCGATGTAGCCGCCGCCGACCACCACGGCCCGTTCCGGCCGGACCTGATCGAGGTCCGCCAGGAGCGCGGCGCCGTCGCCGAGGGTCTGCACCCCGAACACGCCGGCCGCGTCCGCGCCCGGCAGCGGCGGCCGCACCGGGACCGCGCCGGTCGCGATGACCAGGGCGTCGAAGCCTTCCCGGTACGACCGACCGGCGGCCAGGTCACGGACGGCCACCCGGCCGGCCGCGAGGTCGATCTCCTCCACCTCGGTCCGCATGTGCAGGTCGATGCCGTTGCGCCGGTGCGCCTCCGGCGAACGGGCGATCAGGCGCTCCGGCCCGCTGACATCGCCGGCCACCCAGCACGGGATGCCGCAGGCAGAGTAGGAGCTGTACGTTCCGCGCTCGAACGCGACGATCTGGACCGCGTCGCCCGCGATCCGCTTGGCCTGCGCGGCCGCGCTCATCCCGGCCGCGTCCCCTCCGATGACGACGATCCGCTCGGTCATGGGATCAGTCCACGGCACTTCGTGGGCCGCTCCGGCGCGTGCGCCGCCATGGTCAGGCCGCCCCGGTGGTGGTACGGATCTCGGTTCCCGCCCGGACCGCCCGGGTGACCGGGGTCTTCTCCGCGACGTTGGCCAGCTTCGCGCGCTGGTCTTCGTCGACGCCGTGCAGGGTGATCAGCCGGTCGATCCACCGGTTGTTCCGGTCCTTGACGACGTAGGTCAGCTCGACATCCACGCCAGCCAGCGGCCAGCCCTGGCGTTCGGCGTACATTCGCAGCGTGATCGCGGTGCAGGCACCTAGCCCGGATAGCAGCAGGCCGAACGGAGCCGGACCGGTGTCGGCGCCGCCATTGCCGACCGGTTCGTCGCCGCGCAGCACATGGCCTCCTGCGTCGATGCGGACACCGTACGGCTTTTCCTCACTTGTCACCGTGGCGGTGGCAATAGTGTGGTCACGGTCGTCGCTCATCACGCCATCCTTAATCCATGCGCGTCCGCTGCGCCGCCGCAGGGGATGCCAGGGCCTTCAGCTCATGGTCGCCCGCGTTCTGCTCTTCGTCATTGTCCGGACCGCCCAGCCGAGCGCCAGATCCTTGTGCTTGCGAATGTTTGCGCTGTGATCAACCCTTGTACTGCCTACGGAACAGGTCCGAGATGGTCGTTACGCAACTGGAAAAGGACGATGGTGGTCACGGTCGTTCTCCTTATGTCGTCTGTCGTTGGTCGTGATAGATCTGTCAGCTTCCGGCGGCGGCGGCGCCCAGGGCGGCGCTGAGCGCGGCGATGATGGCCCCGCCGACGGTGATCGCCAGGAAAGACCGGGCGAAGCCGGTCTGGAAGAATTTGTGCCGCAGCCAGGCCAGGACGAGCAGTTCGCTGGCGACCACGGCGATCGCCGCGCCAACCGCGGCGCCGTAGCCGGGGATGAGGAACGGGAGGGTGTGGAAGATTCCGCCGGCGAAGGTCCCGGTGCCCGTGATCGCGCCGCGCAGCACGGGGCGGCCGCGCCCGGTGAGGTCGCCGGTGTCGGACAGGCCCTCGGAGAAGGCCATGCTCACGCCCGCGCCCAGGGCGGTCGCGGCACCGGTGAAGAACGCGGTCAGCGGGCGGTGGGTGGCCATCACCACGGCGAAGATGGGCGCCAGGGTCGACAGTGACCCGTCCATCAGGCCGCTGAGCGCGGGCTGGACGCGCTTGAGCAGGAATGACTGCCCGTCGACGGGGCCCGTCGGCGGAATCGTGGCGGGCGCGATGGTGGCGCTCATGGCGTGGTCCTTTCGTGCGTCGTGGCTGCCGTTCACCGGCTCACCGTCGTTCTATGCGGCATCGACGTCCTTCCCACGCCGGCCAGGGCGACTAGGCACAGGGCAGCGAGCAGGACGGACAAGGCGAGCACGGCCGGGAAGTCCCCGATGAACCCGGAGGCGATCCCGACGCCGACCACCGGGATGATGAGGCCGCCGTAGCAGGCCACGAAGTAGGTGGAGACGATCTGGCCGCGCCGCCCGGGCGGGGCCAGCCGGCTGGCCGTGGCCAGGCTGCCGAGGAAGATGCTGCCCACCGCGATCCCCGCGACGACCGTCCCGGCCAGGAACAGGGCCAGCGCGGCCTGGGCGAGCGCGGTGACGATCAGGGCCAGCGCGGGCAGCAGCAGGCCCAGGCCGGCCAGCATGACCCGGCGGCTGGGGAACCGGGAGAACAGGAGCTGGATGGCGGTTCCCGCTGCGAACAGCAAGAACACCACGGCGCCCTGGACGGCGTGGTTGTCCTCGTGCAGCACGCTCCCGAGGAAGGCGGGCGCCAGCGCAGAAAACAGCCCGAGCAGGGAGAAGGCGGTGAACCCGGCCACGGCCGCGGCGATGAACGTACCCCGGCTTCGTTCGGGGATGCCCAGGCCGGCCAGGCGCAAAACAGGCCGCTGCCGCGGGCTGACCGTTTCGGGGATGAACAGCAGGCACAGGCCCGCGGCCGCGAGCACCGCCAGGTACACCTCGAACACCAGCGTGGTGGGGTGGGGCGCGTACTGGGCGAACAGGCCGGCGATGAGCGGGCCCAGGCCCAGGCCGCCCATGTTCGCGGCGGTGGCTACCAGCGATGCCCGGCGGCCGGCCAGGGCCGGGACCAGTTCGGTGAGCGCCGCGGTCGCCGTGCCGGTCATCAGCCCGGCCGACAGCCCGGACATGATCCGGGCAGCCAGGAGCGCGCCCAGGTCGGGGGCTAGGACGAACACGGCCGTGCTGAGCGCGCTGAGGCCGAGGGCCGCGGCCAGCACCGGCTTGCGGCCGGCCTGGTCCGAGGACCGCCCGGCCAGCAGCAGGGCGGCCAGCACCCCGGCGGCATAGACGGCGAAGGTCACCGTCACCATGGCCGAGGAGAGATGCCACCGCGCCTGGTAGATGACGTACAGCGGGGTCGGCAGCGTGGTGCCGAGCATGGTGGCGGCGAACACCAGGGCCAGCAGCCAGAACGCGGCCCGGCGGGGAACGCCCGCTCCGCCGCGCCCGGCGGCCGGCACGGTGACCGGCCGCTCTCGGCCGGAATCCGCGACGGTGAGGCTCATCTGAGGTCCTGCTTTCTTTTCGTCTGCGTTGGTCGTCAGCAAGCCTGGAGTCCGGCAGGGTGAGCGGGCGTCACACGGCCAGGTGATTTGCTCCCGTCACCCGCCGGGCGGCACGATCCGCGATCGTCACGGCGGGAGGCGTAGTGTTGGTGGCGGGCTTGTCAAGGAGGGCGTCGTGGGGCCTGCCGACCGGTCCGGGAGCGCCAGTACTCCGGCCGCTCCCGCCGTCCGGGACGGGCTCGTTTCCCGCCCGGGGCTTTTCGCGCGGCTCGACGGGGCGGGGCGCGCGACCGAGGTGTCGGCGCCCGCCGGAAGCGGGAAGACGCTCCTGCTGGCTGCCTGGATCGCCCGGGCGGACTTGGCCGGACTCGCCGCGTGGGTACCGGTGCAGGGCGAGGAACGTGACCCACAGCGGTTCTGGCTTTCGGTGGTGGCCGCGCTGCGGGAAACGGCCGGCGGGTCGAAACTGGTCCGGCCCCTGATGGCAGCGCCCGATCTGGACGGCTGGGCGGTCGTCGAGCGGCTGCTGGCCGACCTCGCCTCGCTGGAGGACCGGGTCTGGCTGGTGATCGATGACCTGCACCAGCTGCGCTCGGCCGAGGCGCTGCGCCAGCTGGAACTGCTGGTGATGCGCGCCCCCGCCGGGCTGAGGTTCGTCCTGGCCACGCGCCACGATCTGCGGCTGGGCCTGCACCGGTTGCGGCTGGCGGGGGAGCTCACCGAGATCCGCGCAGCCGACCTGCGCTTTACCCGCCAGGAGGCGCGGGCGCTGTTCGAAACGGCCGGGATAGAGCTGTCCGGGCCCGCTCTTGAGCTGATGTATGAGCACACCGAGGGCTGGGCGGCGGGGCTGCGGCTGGCGGCGCTGTCGCTGGCCGGGCATCCGGACCCGGACCGGTTCGCGGCCGAGTTTTCCGGCAGCGAGCGGACGGTGGCGGAGTACCTGCTGGCCGAGGTGCTCGACCGGCAGCCGCCGGACATCCGGCGGCTGCTGCTGCGGACCTCGGTGCTCGACCGGGTGAACGGCGAACTGGCCGACCTGCTCACCGGGGGCTCGGGCGGGGAGCGGCGCTTGCAGCAGCTCGAGCAGGCCAACGCGTTCGTGGTGTCGCTGGATGCACGGCGGTCCTGGTTCCGCTACCACCGGCTGTTCGCCGAGCTGCTGCAGCTGGAGCTGCGCGGCAGCGCACCGGCCGAACTGCCCGCGCTGCACGCCGCCGCCGCCGGGTGGTACGCGGAGCACGGCTACCCGGTCGAGGCGGTCCGGCACGCTCAGCGGGCGGAGGACTGGGGCCTGGCCGCCCGGCTGCTGTCGGATCACTGGGTCGGCCTCGGGCTCAACGGGCTGGGCGCCACCGCGCATGAGCTGCTGGCCCGGTTCCCGGCGGGCGTGATCGCGGGTGATGCGGAGCTGGCCGCGCGGATGGCCGGGGACCAGCTGGCGCTGGGGTCGCTGGAGGAGGCCGAACGGTACCTGGCCCTCGCTATCCGGGAATTTGAATCGCTACCCGCGCACCGGCGCGGCCGCGCGCAAGTCGTACTCGCCGTCGGTCGCCTGCGGCTGGCCCGCGAGCGCGGAGACGTGCCGACGGTGGTCGAGCAGGCGCAGCGGCTGCTGGCCCCCGCCGTGGCCGCCGACTCGGCGCGGCTCGGGCTCGGCGAGGACCTGCGGGCGCTGGCGTTGATCAACCTCGGTATCGCCGAACTGTGGACCGGGCGCTTCGACGACGCGGACCGGCACCTCGACCAGGGTGTCTCCCTGGCGCGCCGGATCGGGCGGCCCTACCTGGAGCTCACCGGCCTGGCGCACTGGGCGCAGCTGGTGAGCTGGTGGTCGTTCCCGCTCGGGGCGGAGCGGAGCAGGCAGGCGATCGAGCTGGCGGGCCGGCATGGCTGGACCGACGAGTCGGTTGCCGGGGTCGCCTATCTAGCGCTCGGTATGTCGATGATCACCCAGGGGCGGCTCGAGGAGGGGGAGCGGGCGCTCGAGCAGGCCGAGCGCACCGTCCGCACCGAGGCCGAGCCGGCGGCCGGGATGAGGCTTCACTACGCTCGCGGCCTGCTGGAGTTCCTGAACGGCCGTTACGACGCCGCGCTGGGCGCCTTCCGGACGGCCGAACGCCTGGCCGGATTGCTCGTCACGCAGCACACCCTCGCCATCCGGCTGCGATCGCACCTGCTGCAAACGCTCGTGCGAACCGGTGAAACGCGGCGCGTCGAACAAGCCCTGGCCGAGATGGACGGGCCTGACCGCGACAGCGGCGAGATGCGCAACACCATCGCGGTGCTCCGGCTCGCCCACGACGATCCGCAGGCGGCCACGCAGGCGCTCGCCCCCGTCATCGAGGGCTCCGTACCCCTGACCAACGCCCACCTGTGGATAGTTCAGGCGTTCCTGCTCGAAGCGATCGCCCGCGACGCGCTTGGCGACGGGGCCGCCGCCAGGCGCGCCCTCGAGCACGCCCTCGATCTCGCCGAACCCGAAGGCCTGCTGTTCCCGTTCCTGTTCGACCCCGCGCCGGGCCTGCTGGAGCGTCACCGCCGGCCCGGCACCGCGCACGTCGTCCTGATCTCCGAGATCCTGAACGTGCTGGCCGGGCGGAAGCCCGCCGAGCCGCCCGGTGAACCACGCCGCCTGCGCGAGCCGCTCAGCCAAGGCGAGATGCGGGTCCTGCGCTACCTGCCGACCAGGCTGTCGGCACCGGAAATCGCCGGCGAGCTGTACCTGTCGGTGAACACCGTCAAGACCCACATGCGCCACCTGTACGACAAGCTCGGCGTCCACCGCCGCCACGAGGCCGTCGAACAGGCCCGCGCCCTCGGCCTGCTGGCTCCTTCCTCACGCGAGCACTGAATCACCCGGCGGTGTGACGCGCGCTCACCCCGGCGGCCGCGAGGCTTGCGGCATGACTACTACTCCTATCAAACCAGTCATCGCGTTCCTCGGTACCGGGCGCATGGGCGCCCCGATGGCCGCCAACCTGGCCCGGGCCGGCTTCGCCGTCCGGGCCTGGAACCGCACCGCCAGCCGCGCCGCCGCCCTGGCCGAGGACGGCGCGGCCATCGCAGCCAGCCCGGCGGAAGCCGTCAGGAACGCCGGGATCGTCATCACCATGCTGGCCGACGGGCCCGCCACCGAACAGGCCGCCACCGGCCCGGACGGGTTCCTGCCCGGAGCGGCCGGGCTGATCTGGGTGCAGATGGCCACCGTCGGAACGGACTGGACGACCCGGCTCGCGGGCAGCGCCGCCCGGCACGGGGTGACCTTCGTCGACGCCCCGGTCTCCGGCAGCCAGGGCCCGGCACAGGCCGGGCAGCTGACCATCCTGGCCAGCGGCCCCGGTCAGGTACGGGACGTCCTGGCCCCGGTGTTCGGCACGCTGGGCCGCGCCACCGTCTGGCTGGGCCCGGCCGGCCAGGGCACCCGTGCCAAGCTGGTGCTCAACAGCTGGCTCGTGGACCTCACCGAGGCCACCGCGGAAACCCTCGCCTTCGCCCGCCAGCTCGGCCTTGACCCCGCCGCGATCGTGGGACTGCTGCGGTCGACACCGCTCGGCTCGCCGTACGCGGCGCAGAAGGCCGGCCTCATGCTGGCCGGCGACTTCGCCCCCTCGTTCGCGCTCAAGCACGCGCTCAAGGACGCCGAGCTCGCGGCGATGGCGGCACAGGCTAGCGGTGCCGAGCTCACGCTCACCCAGGCGCTGCTACCACGCTGGCGCCGGGCCGCCGCGGACGGGCACGCCGAGGACGACCTGGCCGCCATCTACACCACGACGTGAAATCCGGTTCATGACAGGATCTCGAGGAGCGAACTAGATGCACGATGAATCGGGCCGACACGGCCAGGCTGCTGGCCCGGCCCGCGCCTCTCGCCGGGAGCGCTGGGCGCGGCCGGCCCGCTCGAGCTCTTCTACGATCTGACCGCGCTCGTGCTGGTCGGCCGCCATCCGTACATCACGACGATGAATGCGCTCTCGCACGCAGACCTGCCACCCCGCGATCCTCGTCACCAACGGCTTTGACCCGCTGCGCGGCGTCGGCCGCGCGTACGCGCGCAAGCTCGCGGCGGCCGGCAACGACCTCACTTACGTCCACAATCCCGATCGGGTGACCCGGCCAGTCCGGGCCCTCAACTACCTCCCGTTAGGACAATGCGTGACTATCACCGACTATGCCATCGACATCTTGCTGATTCTGGTCATCTTCCGCCTGGTGCGCCCGCACCTGCTCACCCCACGCGCGGCATTGCTGCCGCTGGTCCTGCTGGCCGCCGCGGGCGTTATCTACCTGCGGCCGGTCACGCTAGGCGGGAACGACCTGGCCCTGATCCTCATCCTGGCCGCGGCCGGCGTCGCCCTCGGCGTCATCAGCGGCCTGGCCGACCGTATCTGGCAGGACGAGCAACGCCGGCTGTGGTCCCGGGCGGTCGCCTGGTCGATCATCGCGTGGGTAGCAGGCATGGGGTTCCGGTTCGCCTTCGCCTACTACGCCTACCACGGCGGTGGCCCGGCCGTGGCCCGGTTCTCCGCCCGGCACGACCTCACCGGCGCCGGCATCTGGACTACGGCGTTGGTTCTGATGGCCTTCGGCCAGGTCTTGGCCCGGCTGGCCATCCTGCAGATTCGCCGGGTCTACGCGGCACGCAACCTGGCCGCCCTCCCGCACCGGCAGGCCGCCACGATGCAGGCCACCGTTCGCCGGACCGCTCACCGGCCCGGCCATCACGCACCTACGGCCTCCCGGGAGGGATGATGAATGTGAGCACCGCAGCCAACCTGCTGCTGATTGCCGCCGCCGTGGTCTGGGTTCTGCCGCGGGCAGGCACAGGCGGCGAGAGTCGAGCCGCGGCTGCTGTGGCTGGCCCCGCTGATCCTGAGTTACTTCGGGATCCGCGCCCTGCCCGCCCCGTCCTGGCACCTGCCCGCGGATCTCGGGTCACTCGCCCTCAGCGCGGCAATCTCGCTCGGGCTTGCCGTGTGGCGCTGCTGGCCCACGATCAGCTGAGCCAGGCCCGCGATCTTCTCGGCCTTCTTCCTCCGCGAGACCGGCCTGTGTCCGGGAGCATGGCTACGAGCGAACCTCGTCCCCCAGCGTGACAGGCCATCACGGAATCGGTTTCCAGGAGCCGCGCCCGTTGCTCACGGCCCAGTGCGCGGTGCGGGATTGAACGTCTCGCGGTAGGTGCTGGGCGGTACTCCGATGTGCGCTTTGAACAGGGTTCGGAAGTTCGCCGGTGTGCCCAGGCCGCAGCGACGTGCGACAGCTTCGACGGTGAGGGTGGTCGATTCCAGGAGTTCGCGGGCCAGGCCGAGCCTCGCGTCGAGCAGCCAGCGCATGGGCGGCTGGCCGGTGTCGGTGTGGAAGCGGCGGATGAGGGTGCGGCGGGACATGCCGGCCTCGCGTGCCAACTGGTCGACTGTGAGCGGCTGGTGCAGGTTGCGCAGCGCCCACTGGTAGACCGGCGCCGGTCTCCCGGACGGGCCGAGGGGTACCGGCAGGTCGGTGAACTGGGCCTGGCCGCCAGTACGGTGCGGGGCGGCGACCAGCAGGCGTGCCCGCTGGTTCGCCAGGCGGGCGCCGTGATCGCGGCGGACCAGGTGCAGGCACAGGTCCAGGCCCGCGGTGATGCCTCCTGAGGTCAGCACCTGGCCCTCGTCGATGTACAGCTCCTCGGGCTGCACTGTCACCTGCGGGTACTGCCCGGCCAGCGCTGTGGCGTACCGCCAGTGGGTGGTGGCCCGGCGGCCGTCGAGTAGGCCGGCGGCGGCGAGGGCGAACGCGCCCAAGCAGATGGAGACCATCCGGCTTCCCCGGGCCGCCGCCTCCGCGAGCCCGGCGGTGACCGCCGCGGGGGGCGTATCGGGCTCCAGGTACCCCGGGACGATCACGGTGTCCGCGGTCGCCAGGGTGTCCAGCCCGTCGGTGACGGACAGCACGTGGCCGCCGTGCATCGAGACGAGCCCGGGCTGTTCCGCGCACACCGTCAGCGTGTACGGCCCGTCCGGCCAGCTCCCGAAGACCTGCAGCGGGATCGCGATGTCGAGGGCGAGGACGTTGTGGAGTGCCACCACGACCACGTGGCGGGTTCCGCCTGGAATCTGGCCGCTCATGGCACGATTCTATCGTCATATGGCATACATGCCACTGACAGCCTCGCCCTGCTCGTGCCTACAGTCGCGTCATGACCGGTGAAAACCGCCTGCCGCCGCTGCCGCACCTATCGAGAAGGGCAATGTCATGAGTATCGGGCTGGACGCGGCTCAAGCCATGATCGAGAAGGCTCGCGCCCACTCGGTGGTGATCGGCGTCCCGATGAATATCGCCGTCGTCGACGGCGGCGGGCACCTGGTCGCGTTCGCCCGCATGGACGGGGCGATTCTCGGCTCGATCGAGATCGCGCTGGCCAAGGCGAAGACCTCGATCCTGTTCAACGGGCCGAGCGAGAACCTGTGGGAGTTCTGCAAGCCCGGCGGCCCGGCTCCAGCGACCGAGTACACCAACGGCGGGCTGATCCCCTACGCGGGCGGCCATCCCGTGCACGCCGAGAACGGCACTGTGATCGGCGCCATCGGCGTCTCGGGCGGCCTGCCCGTCCAGGACGGAGAGGTCGCCCGCATCGCACTCGGAAAGGACGCATGATGAAGAAAATCCTGATTACCGGGGCCGGCACTGGCCTGGGCCGCGGCGCCGCCATCGGTCTGGCCCAGGCCGGGCACCACGTCATCGCCACCACGCAGCTGTGGCCGCAGGTCAGCGAACTGCGCAGGCACGTGGAGGAACTCGGCCTGCAGGACCGAGTCACGGTCGACAAGCTCGACATCCTGGACGCCCGCGACGTCGCGGCCGTGTCTGGCTGGGACTTCGACACGTTCGTCAGCAATGCCGGGATCGGCGAGTGCGGTCCGATGGCGGAGATCCCGGTCGAGCTGATCAGACGCACGTTCGAGACGAACGTCTTCGGGAACCTGGAACTGACCCAGCGGGTGATCCGCACGTGGGTAGATGCCGGCACGGCGGGCCGCGTCGTCATCGTCAGCTCGATGGGCGGCATGCTCACCGCCTTCGGCCTTGGCCCCTACTGCGCGAGCAAGCACGCGCTCGAAGCGATCGCGGCGAGCCTGCGCGACGAGCTCGGGCCGACCGGGATCACCGTGCAGACCATCAACCCCGGGGCGTACCTGACCGGGTTCAACGACCGTATCGCGGAAACGGCCTTCCGCTGGCTGGATGATACGGTCAACTTCAACCAGGCCAAGGACGTAAGGGCCCGCTTCGCGGAGATCCTGGCCAGCCAGTACGACCCGCAGGACATGATCGACAAGATGGTCGAGATCATCGGCGCCGAGCACGGCAGCTACCGCAATGTCTGGCCCCCGGCGACCGAGCAGCTGATCAAGCAGGTCCAGGAAGCAGCCTGGACCCGCACGGTCTAACCCGCCGCCGTCAAAGCGATTTTTCGTCGTGACTGCCGCCGAGGACAGGAACAAGGCGATCGCCTTGCAGGCGTTCGACACGCTGTTCAACAAGCGCGACTATGCCGCCGCCGAGCGGCTGTGGTCCCCCGGCTACATCCAACACAGCGCCCGGATCGCGCCCGGCCGGGCCGGGATCTTCGCACGGGCCCGGAGCATGCCCGGGATGCGTTACGAGTGCGAGCTGGCCATGACCCAGGGCGACATGGTCATGCTGCGCGGACGCTTCACGGGCAACGGGCAGCCCACTCCGTGGATCGCCGCCAACTACTTGCGCATCGAGGACGGCCTGCTGGCCGAGCACTGGGACGTCATCGAAGAAGAGGCCACCAGGGAGCAGTCGCTGAGCGGCCTGCCGATGTACGGCGACGACTTCCCCGAGGACCGCTGACGCCCGGCTGCCTTGCCGCCGATGGCCACGAGACGACCGACGTGCGAGCACAGCACGCCTCCTAACCAGATTACTGAAGTAGAGGAGCACGTCATGAGCACCGGAGCATCCCTGTCCGTCTTCGAGCAGCTCGACCTGCCCGGCACGAGCCTGGCCCGGGACGCCTACGCCTATACGGCCCAGGCCACGGCCGCCTTCGTCCGCAACCACAGCGTCCGCAGCTACGTTTTCGCCCGCGCCCACGCCCAGAACCAGGGCCTGCGCCCAAGCGGTGACTACGACGACGAGTTGCTATTCGTCAGCTGCATCCTGCACGACATCGGGCTGAGCGAGCAGGGCAACGGCGACCAGCGCTTCGAAGTCGACGGTGCCGACACTGCCGCGGCATTCCTGCGCGAGCACGGTGTCGAGGAACGGCGTATCGCCATCGCCTGGGACGCCATCGCCCTGCACACCTCGGACGGCATCGCCGCTCGGAAGGGCATCGAGGTCGCGCTGACCCAGGCGGGCATCGCCACCGACATCCTCGGAGCCCGGCGCCAGAGCCTTCCTGCCGGCCTCGCCGACCAGGTGCACGCCCTGCTCCCGCGGATGGACCTGGGCTACGCGCTCAGCGACGCGATCCTCGCCCAGGCCAAGGCCAAGCCGCACAAGGCGTCCCCGATGACCTTCCCGGGCGAACTGCTGCGCCGCCATCTTCCCCACGGCGCCCATCCCGCCTGGTATGACCTGCTGGCCGCGGCCGACTGGGGCGACCGGCCCGTCGGCGCCCTCGCCCGGCGCCGCGCCGAGACGCCCGAGCAGGTGGCGGCCTTGTTCATGGAATACCTGGACGCCGGCGACCTCGACGGCCTGGTCTCGCTCTACGAGCCGGACGCCCATTTCGTCCCCGCCCCCGGAAACCACCTGACCGGCCGCGACGCAATCCGCGCGGCACTCGGGGGGCTGATCGAGCACGGTGCCCGCCTCAAGCTCGAACTGCGCGAGATCCGCCAGGTCGGTGACCTCGCCCTGGTGTCCAACACCGCCACCCTCACCGGGGCCGGACCAGAACCGGTGATCTCTACCACCACCGAGATCCTGCGGCGCCAGCCAGACGGCGGCTGGGTCCACGTCGTGGACGACCCGTTCTTCAGCTGACGATCCCGTGCGCCACCGGCACCTCGGTATGTCCCGCCCCAGAGACCTCGCGCTTTACCTGGACACGATCACGAGGAACCCGTCAAAGAACAACAAGAGGGAGCAACATGAGCAGTGAAGCCAGCAAACAGGCCGTTCTCGCGGCCATCGATGAGACCACAGGTCACGGGAACCAGGTGCACCGTGTGCTGGCCCAGGGACGCCAGCAGCTACATCACCGGCATCACCTTGCCGGTCGAGGGCGGCCTGCTCACCAACTGAAGCGGCCGTGCCTCGATCTGGAGGGGAAGAACCCGGGAATCGGCCCCGGCACCTGCGCGCCAGGTCAGATCCGCGCCCGGCCCCGGCCAGTCGCGCCGGAAGCTGTCAACCTGATTCGGGTCCGACCGGAGTACGCCGGAAACCGGCAATAGGCAGGCTGAGGCGCTGGTCAGCGGTCTGCGAGGAGGCTGTTGATAGCGGCCTGGGCGTCGTCGGCGGTGGGCAGGCTGTAGCCGCGGGTGGTTTCGGTCCGGGCGTTTCCCATGAGCGCGGCGACCAGGACGAGATCGTAGCCGTGGCGGAAACTGACAATGAGCGGTTTACAACCATGCTGAATGCCTGTGGTGAGGACCGGGTGTGGCGAGGTATTCGTCAGGGGCGTTGATGCCGGGTCGTGCTAGAGCTAGTTCGGCCGGGTATCTGGACCAGTCACCTCCGGCCTGGCGCATCCACCTAACCGCAGTGGCCGGGGCGAGGCCGAGGAGGTCGGCGAGGATAGCCGAGGGAAGCTGTGACAGGCCGCAAACGAGCGCGCGGTCGGTGATAGTGGGCGTGAGCGGGGCATAGCAGGTCGGGATGGGTATGCCAGCCGTGCTGGCGTAGCCAGTGGGTCGAGGACATACCTACTCAGCTCATCCGCCTAGGTGCTCACTACGCCTACGCAGGGCGCCGGTCTCGATCGCGGCGGCGCGGAGGGCTGCGGCGAGGCGGGCAACGGGCTCCGGTAGCGGCCGCGAGAGCCGGGGCGTTCGTCACCGGCCTCCGGCGCTGAGCTGCCCGAGGAGGCTGCGCTAACGATTCAATGGTCGGGGTTGCTAGGTCGAGCCCGGTCTGGGTCTCCGGTTTCGCGAGCGCGCGAGTACGGAGTGCGGTGATCAGTCGTTCAGCGGTTGGGTTCGGCTGGTGCCGTCTGGGGAGCCATGCGCCGATGTAGCGGGTGGGCTGAGGAGTGATCTGCAGGTCGCGCACCTGCGGGTTGCCGGTGCGGGCGAGGCTGGGCACCAGGGCGACGCCAACGCCGGCGCCGACCAGGGCGCTCATGAAGCGGTAGTCGCTGGAGCGGCAGGCGACACGGGGACGGAAACCGCTGAGGGCGGCGAGCATGTCCAGGACGCCGCCGACCTCGCCCCACCCGTGGATCCAGCGTTCGCCGGCGAAGTCGGCCAGGCTGACGGCCGGCCGGCTGGCCAGCGGGTGGCCTGCGGGAACCAGCAGCCGGAAGTGGTCAGCGACGAGCGGGATGTAGCGGCCAGGACCGGCGGCGGCCGGCCAGGCGCGCGGCATCGCGGCGGTGTGGAAGTGGTAGAGGAGCGCCAGATCGGCGCGGCCGTCCCGGACCGAGGTCAGCGCCTCATCGGGCTCGGCCTCGATCACGGTGACCTCCACGGTCTCACCGGAAAGGGTCAGCGTAGTCAGGGCGGGCGCGAGCAGGGGCTCCCCGGCGCTGGGAAAGGTGACCACGGTCAGGGCTTGCGGCCCCTCAGCGGCCAGGGCGCGCAGCCGCTGCGCAGCGGCCTGCAGTTCGGCGTGGATCGCGTCGGCGGTGGCGAGCAGGGCCCGGCCGGCGTCGGTGAGGGTGACGCCGCGCGTGCTGCGTTCGACGAGGATGACGCCGGCCCCTCGTTCGAGGGCGGCGATCTGCTGGGACACCGCCGACGGCGTGTGGTGCAGCACCGCGGCCGCCCCGGCGAAGCTGCCCGCGCGCGCGACTTCCCGCAGCACCGCGAGGCGGTGGACGTCGATCAACAGTTCTCCTAATGGCATCATCCCCAACTTACTACTTCCGCTAATGCCTGCCTGAGCCGAGGCTGTTCTCATGAGCACCCTGAACAAGCGGGAACGCACCGGCGCCGGGCTAGCCGGCGGGTCGGTACTGCTGGTCGGCGGGTCCGTTGCCGCGTCCAGCATGCTGAATGGCTATCCGGTTCTCGGCGGCCAGGCCGTCCGCTACCTGGCGGCCGGACTTCTCCTGGCCGCCTGGGCGCGGCTGCAGCACAAGCCGCTGCCCCGCCCGACGGGCCGGGAATGGGCCTGGCTGGCCGCACTGGCCGTCATCGGACTGGCCGGATGCAGCGTGCTGATGATCCAGGCCACCCGCGTCGCCGATCCCGCCAGCGTCGGGGTCATCATCGGGGCAGCCCCGCTGGTGATCATCATCGCCGCCGCGATGACCGCGCGCCGCCGCCCTACCGGGCGGGTCCTGCTCGCCGCCGCCGTGGTCACCGCGGGATCCGCGGCAGCCCAGTTCGGCGGCGCCACCGGACCGGCCTTCAGCGCAGCCGGGCTGGCGTGGTCGGCCGGGGCGCTCGCCGGTGTCGTGGGCACCTCCCTGCTGGCCGCACCGGTGCTGCCCCGGCTCGGCGCCCTCGCCGTCACCGTCTACGCCTGCGGCCTGGCGGGCCTGCTGCTGCTGGCCGCCGCCGCCCTGGCCCGCCCGGCCGGCGGGCCGCCGATCCTGCGCGCCCCGACCCCGGCCCAGCTGGCCGCGCTGGCCTACCTTACGATCGCGGTCACCGCCCTGGTGTTCATCGCCTGGTACGGAGCACTGGAGCGTCTCGGGGTGGACCGCACCGGACTGTTCAACGGGCTGATCCCCGTCACCTCGCTGGCCGCCGTCGCCCTGACCGGCACCGGCACCATCACCCCGCTTGGGCTCCTCGGCGCCCTGGCCGTCCTGGCCGGCGTGATCCTCGGCCTCAGCCGCACCCCGCAGGCCACCGCCCGCACCGTAAACCAGGCCGGCCAGCGCCCTCAGCCCAGCGCAGAAACGACACCCATCTCCCCGCACAGTGGACCCGCACCCGCACAAAGCGCGATGACCGACACCACACCCCACAAAGCGGCGGCATGAACGCCCACCCCGGACCGCTAGCACACCGTCCCGACCCCCTCCACGGCTTCCTCGCCGTCGGGCACCTGGTCGGGTTCCGCTTCCACGGCGAGGTAGCCGGGGCGGTCGCGTGCATTGCCGTCGTCGCGGCCTTTCGGCTTCGCCCTCAGCTGGATCTTCGCCTTGATGGCCCTCACCGTCCGGGGCGCCGCACCGTGTCCGGGGCCATCAAGTCCGCCAGGGCCCGCGCGTCACACGCGGCTGCACGCAACTCGCGCAACTCGGGTGTGTCGGGACCCACACGGTTGCGCTCACGATCAAATCATCGAGCGCTGGTGCCCCGAGGCCAAGCGGTCGCGCTGATCAGCCGGGCGTTCCGGCATGGCTTGCAGCTCATCCACTCCACACGCTTCCATCGTCCGGCTCGGCCGCGCCTCCCGCGATGCTGCCCTCCGTCGCCCGCCTGACCCGCTCGCGGGGTGGCGGGTGGGTCAGGCCGGCGGCGCGAAGAACTCAAGGGCGATTCCGTCCGGGTCGCGGAAGGAGACCCCGGAGCCGTAATGGGCGTCCTTGATCCCGCCATGAGCGATGCCGAGCTCGTCCAGGCGCGCGATCCATGTCCGCAGCTCATCGCGGTCGCGGCAGGCGAACGCAACATGATCAAGGCCGGTGCGGTACTCGTCGAACCTGTCACCGGCGGCCCGGGGGTGGGTATGCAAGCCGAGCAGCTGCCCTCCGCCGAGCGCAAACACGGTGTGGTGAAAGTTCCCGGCCTGCTCGTCCTCATCCAGGACCGGCGCGCTGCCCAGCAGCTCGCTGTACCAGCGAGTGCTTCGCTCAAGGTCAGTCACGGTTACTGCGACATGGGTGATCGGCGGGAATTCAGGCATTGCGGCCTCCTGACCGGCGGTGAACGTGAAACTGGTGACGCAGATCATGCGCGAGCTCGCTCAAGCGGGCTTGAGCCGACAGGCGCTGGTGCCTTCCTCCCCTGCGGCTGGCCCCGGTCAGCAATCTAGCTGATCTCGGGCGGCCCGGGGGCGCGCCCAGGCAAGACCCTGTTCGTGTACCTGGAGGTCGTGGCCCAGACCGGACCGTATCCTCATCGTCAGCGGATCCGGTGAGCGCGCCGGGCGGTACCGGAATCTGCTGGCCGATCCCGCGTGCTTCGCCGTCCTTGGGCTTTCCCCTGTGCTCCGCACGCCGCCATTACCAGTGGCGCACGACAGGGCGGGGCCGGGCATGAGCACGCGCCCGGAACTACGCTGCCGGCATAATCGGCCCTCCAATCCGCGAGTCCCCTCGCAAAGTGCGACCTCGTGTCACAAAGGCAGAAGAGTGCGTGCGATTTCGTCGGCGGCACGGCTGAGCGGGGGTCAGAATTCCGCGTGTCGTTTACGGTTTTGCGTGTGAGTGCGCCCGTCAGAGCGAAAGGGACGACGACTGTCGGGACTCGCGGACGGGAATTTCGAGCTGCTGGGCAGGCGGACGACCGGCAACGCTGAGAGGACCTTCCGCGCGGGCCGTAGATCAAATCGCAAGGATCAGATGGCCAGTCACCCCAAGGCAATACGCGTCGGCCGGGGCCACGCAGGTACATGCTTCCCGGCGCGGACCCGCGCACGCAGGCTTATCGTGATGAGGTATGCCAGCGCGGCCAGTGTGGTCAGCGCGGCGCCCGCAGCGACCTATCGCGCGGCCCTCCGGCCGGTGCCGCCGTGACCGCGCCTCCGGCAACTCCGGGGCGAGCCAGGCCCAGAAGGATCCGGGTAACCAAGCACTTCGATGTGATCGCGCAGGACATGCCGCAAGCCCGCCCATTCCTTGATCTCCAGATGGGTGAAGGTGACCGGCTGGCACTCCACCAGGTCCTCGCGTGTCATCTCGAACAGTGGCACCGCTACCCTCCGGTCACGGCGGCGGCAGATAGCGCTCCGCGCGGGTAGGACAAGGACAGGCGCACGACCTCATGGACCGAGCGCTGGAGGACACGGCATTGACTCTGTTCTTCCTGTCCGTGCACGCGTACGATCTGATCTGAATCCGGGCCGGGAGACCCGAGTCGTCTCGTCTTCGCAACGTGGGAGCGAACATGCCTGAATGCCAGCTGGACGACTGCGGGATCAGTTGCGAGTTCGGATGCTCGTGCATGTCCGACGCGGCTGGATGCGAGTGCTGGTGCGAGAACATCTCACTGCCTCCACTCAAAAAGCTCCGGATACGGGAGGCCCGAGATCCGGAGGCGTACGTGAATTTCTCAGCGTCGGGCATGCCGTTGGTGCGTCTGGCAGAGCTGTTTGACGACCTCTTTCCGGGCCAGATCCTGATGCCGGTCTCCAAGATGCAGGAGAAGGTCACCACCGACGAGGAGCTACGTCAGATCAAGCTCGGCGATCTCGTCGAGTATCTCGGGCTGGTGCCGGTGCGGAGGCCGCTGCAAGGACGTGCCACCCCGCCTGCCGACGCCGAGGTCTGAAACGCTGCATCGGCACGCCGCTGCACACCGCGGCTCTGATATGGGTGGCCTGTAGTGGCCGGATACTCGGCCGCTGGGTTTGACCTGGGGCTACGGCACCGGCATGAGCGGCACCCGTGTGTGTCGCGCTGACTTGCCCGGCTTCTGGCGACCGTGCTGTCCTGGCTCGCGCTGGTGGCCCGGTTCTCGTCGTCCAAAGACGTGAAGATACTCGCGCTGCGGCACGAGGTGGCCGTGCTACGCCGGGCGAACCCCAGGCCACGCATGTCCTGGACCGACCGGGCCGTGCTCGCCGCGCTCACCAGGACCGTGCCGAAAAGGCTGCGCGCCCGCCGGTACCCTACGAGCTCGTCGTGCTGATCCTGCGCCTGGCCGGGAGAACACCTGCTGGGGCGTGGTCAGGATTCAAGGCGAGTTGCGTCGGCTCGGGCACCGGGTGGCCGCCTCTACCATCCGGAAGATCCTGCGCGCCCACCGCGTTCCACCGCCTCGTATTGAGCGCTTTGCGCCTCCGGGCGCGCATAGCGGGACTGTGCGCGTTCTCCTTGGTCTTCCGCGTCACTCAACGTGATGCTGGAATAGCGGTGCGGACGTTCTGGACAGCCGGATCCTGTTGCGGCCCAGCGACTTGGGCCGCAGCCGCCGCTTCTACCGCGACGTGCTGGGCCTGGCCGTCTGCCGGGAGTTCGGCCCGCCGGACGATCCTGGGGCGGGGTTCGTCCTCGGCCCGGGATTGCTCGGGGTCTCCGGTCACCCGGCCCTCCCTCCGGGGGTCCGGTGATGATCTGGCTCCAGGTGCGCGATGTCCGCGCCGACCACGCCCGGCTGGCCGCGGCCGGCGTCCCGGTGATCCGGGAGCCGCGACGGAGTCCTGGGGCCCGACCGAGATGCAGATCCAGAACCCCGGCGGCCTCCGGATCGTCCTGGTCGAGGTTCCCGCCGATCACCCTGTGCGCCGTGACCCGCGATCGGCTTCACCGCCAAAGTGACGAACCCTATGCGGCATGTGCGCGCATTCTCAGTGCAGGCCGACGGGCGCATGCTGAGCTGGCCGGGGGCCCGTCGGCCAGGTGAGGTTTCGGCGCCGGACCGGAGGTCTGTGCGGACGGCGAAGGCCCGCGCTCGCAAGGCGGGCACGATCATTTCCTGGTGCAGAGACGAGCCATGACCGCATGTCGGCAGCTGCGCCGGTCATGCGGGAGTGCGGCCGGCCGGCCGTCGGGAGTCCCGACGGCCGGCCGTCTGCGTGTGCCTGAGCTGCCGGCGCAATGGCGCTATGCGCGGCAGGGATTGGAGATGATGTTGCGGAAGTTGTTGATGCGGTTGACGGTCGCACCGCCTCCGCCGAACGCCAGGTAGGTGCTGGTGAGCAGCGAGCCGTACTGCGCGTTGCGGCCAAGATCGTTCCCGCCGGGCAAGTCGTTACCGAACGCCCACAGGCACCCGTGGCCCCGGCCATTCCCGTGGAGCGTGCTGAAGAATGGGTAGAAGGCGGCTGGCTGACCGTCGTCGGTGGTCGGGATGAGGGTACAGCCCGAGCCGGTTGTGCGGTTGCAGGTGTTGGTCTCGATTGCTGGCAGGTCGGCCTCGAACGCCGTGCGTGTGTAATTGACGTTGTAGTTCTGGCCGGTCAGCGGGCTGCTGAACAGCCAGGGCTGCGGGTGGACCGCGGTGTTGCCGTCCGGCCAGACCCGCTGGTAGGAAACCGCATCGAAACCGGTATTGGTGTCGGTACAGCCATTGACGTGAACCAGCAGGGCCTCCGATCCGGGGAAGCAGAAGTTGTCATCGCCGTCCGTCGGTTCGGTGTCTGTTCCGCGCCCTTCGACGTTGCCGGCCGGGCACGCGATGGGATTGCCCGCGGCGTCGACCCCGAACGGGGTGGCCGGGATCGCGTTCGGGCCGGTGCAGAACTCGAAGTGCCCGATCTCGTCGGAGAAGGCGACGTTGTAGGTGTGGGCCGCCCAGATCACCCGGGTCTGCGGCGACGAGGTGCTGTACATCGGGTGGAAGTTGTAGGGGATCGCCTGGCAGCTCGTGCCGGTCGGGTCGTACTTGATCTGGGCGAAACCGTTGTCGCCGCTCGCTGTCATCGAGCCGGACTGACCGGTGGTGAGGTCGCTGAGAATGACCTGCACACCGTTCGCGGTGTCGTGGGTGGTGATCCCTATCCGGTCGCCGGAGTTCATGAATAGGTCCTTTGCCGGGTCCGGCGTGTACGTCGTCAGCGTCGAGTCCACCGGGTTGGCCGGCGCCTGCGAGCGGCCGTTCTTGGTGACGAACGCGAAGTTGAACGGCTCAATGCCGACCTCGGCCGCGCATGTTGCGTTCTGAAGGGTCCCGTTGACCGGGTCCTCCAGCAGGCTGAAGACGTTCAGCGCCGCGCACCACTTGGTCGGGTCGCACGTGCTGGCTCCGACCGCGACTGCCCAGGTCGGCCACGGCACCCATCCGGGCGGGTAGAACTGCAGCTCCATGAACGCCGTACCGGGGTGATTGGGTGAGACGGCCGGGTCGACGATGTTGCTGTCACTGTCCGGCGTGCACGTCGAGACCTGCTCCGGGTAGGACTGCGTGTCGCACAACGCCATGCCGAACCACAGCGCGCCGTTCAGCTCGAAGTGGTACGACTTGCCGTCGGCCATCGGGTTGCCCGGCGACGGATCGTGCGGCAGGACCACCTGGTACCGGTTGCGGTTTCCCGAGCCCGGCTTGTTCGAGTAGAACACCGCCGACGGCTCGTCGTGACCGACGTATTCGTCGAACACCTCCTGGGCGTCCGCGACGTCCGGACACAGCTTGCTATATTCGCACTTGATCGCGACGTGGCTGGCCGTCGGCGCCGCGCGCGGCCGTCGCCGTGGACCTGGCCGACGCCGCGGGCCCGGCCGCGAGCGACGCCGCGGCGACCAGCAGTGCCCCTGCTCCAATGAATAGCCGTGCTGGTTTCATCAGCTGCTCCCTCAGGCGAGCCTGAGCGGCTGGGCCCGCCCCAGCACCGGCGCCAGGCTCCGCGTCTGGGACGCTAGCACCGCCGCGATGGCTGGTAAATGCCTTCACCCACATCTCTAAACATTTCGGTCTGACTTCCGACATGAATCACCCGCATTACACCCAGCCTGATTTCCTAGCAAAACGGCAGGAAAGCGGGCATAATCATCGCTGGGCCACAATAGAGAAAGCAGAAAGCACGAATGAGTATGCAACTGCGTGCATAGATATGCGCGCCTACGAAATGCTCATTTTCGGCATAAGTGCGCCTTCGTATGACTTCGTGTGCGCCAAAGCTCAGGCTGCGTGTGGTTCGAACCACACAGAGCCGAGGTCGTGTCCTGCGGTCAGGCGCACGTCGGCGTCCAAGGCGGCGGCTAGGCGCCGCAGCAGAGCAATGGTGGGCTCGGTGCCGCCTTCTTCGATGCACTCAATCTCGTCGGCCGTCATGTCCGCGCGCCCGGCTAGGTCACTGACGCTGAGGCCTAGGGCGCGACGCTGCTCGTAGACGGCCTTTCCGAAGGCTAGGGCCTCGCGGATGGCGATCCGCTCCGGATCCTCGGGCTGTTCCGGCGGGCGGACCCAGCGGGTGTGGTAGCCGGTCATCACACCTGCCTTTCGTAGGTCTACGCCGCGGGACCATGGTGCTCACGCTCGCACAGCACCTGCGCCCGGACTGCCCGGTCGATCTGCCGCTGGTCGTGCTGCCTGGTCTTCCGGAATACGGTCAGCAGCACGATCCTTCCATCAGCAGTACGCCAGTACGTGATCCGCGCCGCAACATCACGCAGCTGGATCCGCAGCTCCCAGACCTCTCCTTCCAGGTGGTCAGACCAGGGGCCGCCCAGTTCCGGACCCTTCTCGGCAAGTATCCCGCATATTTCGTCGGCCCGCTTGAAGTCGTGATCGCCGAGGCTGTCGAGCCAAACGCGGACCTCTGGTTCGAGCTCAAAGTCATGCAGAGAGTGCTGTCAGTGCCTGGCGGACGGCATGGATTTATGGAGAGGGCTCACGCGCTCAGCCTCGGGGCCTCGGACAGCATCGCGGTCGTCGTGCTGTCGTTCAGGAAGCCGCCGGACTGGTGCTGCCATAGCCTGGCGTAGGTCCCGCCGAGACGCAGCAGCTCCTGATGCGTGCCATTTTCGGCGATCTGGCCGCGGTCGAGCACGACCAGCTGGTCCATGCGCGCGACCGTGCTCAGCCGATGCGCGACCACAAGCGCGGTCCGGCCTTCCATGAGCCGCCACAACGCCTGCTGGACGAGGGTTTCGCTCTCGGAGTCCAGCGCGCTGGTCGCCTCGTCGAGCAGCAGGATCGGTGCGTCCCGCAGGATCGCCCGGGCCAGCGCGACTCGCTGCCGCTGCCCGCCGGACAGCTTCACGCCACGCTCGCCGACCATGGTGCCGAACCCGTCCGGCAGGTCGTCGGCGAACTCTGTCACGTGCGCCGCCTGCGCCGCCTGGCGGATCTCCTCGTCGGTCGCGTGCGGACGCGCGAACGCGATGTTGTCGCGCAGCGTCCGGTGGAACATCGCAGGGTCTTGCGGCACGTAGGCGATCAGGCTGCGCAGATCCGACTGGCGCAGCCTGGCGATGTCCTGTCCGCCGACCAGGATCCGGCCTTCGCCGACGTCCATCATCCGCAGGAGCAGGCGAGTCAGCGTGGTCTTGCCACCGCCTGACCGGCCGACCAGGCCGAGCTTGGTCCCGCTCGGCACGGCGAGGTCGAGGCCGGCGAACAACGGCAGTGCGCCCGGGTGCGCGAAACTCACGCGCTCGAAGCGGACGTCGCTGGCCTTCGTCCGCAGCGGCTCGGGCGCAATCGGGTCGACCACGGCCGGCCGGGTGAACAGCAACTCGGTGAACTGCGCGGCCTCCGTCAGCGCGCTCTCCAGCTGGCGGTAGATCTGGTTGAACTCGAACATGATCTTTGTCGCGTTGGAGTAGTAGGTGAAGGCGACGATGATCGCCTCGATGCCGTGCTGGCCCGCGCCGAGCGCGACGGCGAGCAGCAGGCCGAGCACGTTGGTCAGCACAGACATCGGCGCGACCAGCGCGTCGATGCGCAGGTTCGCGTAGTCCCAGGACCGTATCGACTTGCGTCGCTGGTCGGCGACGCGCTTGCGGTGCTCGGCGGCCTCCCGGTCCTCGGCCGCGAACGCACGGATCGTGTCCATGTTCATCAGGCTGTCGGCGACATGTCCGGACACGCGCGCGATCGCTTCCTCGCGCTGGTCGACGAGCCTCTGACGACGGCGGATCAGCGGTGCGATACCGGCACCGGTGATCGCGATCACGCCGATGAGCCCGGCGACGAGCAACGGGTCGTAGCGCCACAGCACCACTGACGCGAACGCCAGCGGCACGAGACTGCCGACGATGTTGAACACCAGGTTGTCAGTGAAGTCCTCGAACCGGGACGCGAAGCTCAGCACCCGCTTGGTCAGCGAGCCGGCGAAGTTGTCGTGGAAGAACGCCGCGTCCTTCGCCAGCAGCTCGTCCATGCCGATCACGTACAGGTTCTCGATTCCGCGACCGTCGAGGCGGTTCAGGCAGTGAATGCCGATCCGCCACACGACCTCGGCGAATAGCAGCACTCCGGCGAAGCCGAGCACATACGGCATCGCCGCGCTGATCCCGGCCAGCCCCTGGCCAGCCAATCGGCTGACCAGGTGAGCGACAATCAACGGCGCGATGTAGAAAATGCACGTGTTTCCCAGGGCGGGCAGCAGCATCGCGGGCACCGTGAAGCGCCGGAGCCTGGCCATCTGGCGGCCGTAGTAGCGCAGTGCGAGCAGCACTGCCCGTTTCCGGGCCGGTGAGGCGCGACTTTGTTCAGGCGTAGTCATCTGTTCCCATTCCGAGCAGCCAGCCTGGCCATGGTGCCTGACCGAAGGCCTCTACAGCGACCGGTTTTCCGGCCGCTACCGGCAAGTCATGCTGTCCGCGATAACCACAAGCCGGGCGGTGATCAGCGGGCGGATCCGCGCTGGCCGATTAGATAAGCCCATCCTGACGCCAGGCGATGCCGCCAGAGCAACAGGATGAGCCACCAGCGCGGAGGCGGCGCCGCACCCCTCTGTCATACCGGCTGCTGAGCCGCAACTGCTGACGGCACCGAACAGCAGCGCCACGGTCGCTACCGCCAATCCGGCTCGCCTTCGCCAGCCGACCATACTGGCTTTGACAGCGCCAGCACCCAGCCGGTTCCCCACGCCAGATCCACCGCCTCCGTGCGCCTGAACCGGTGATCGCTGAGAACCCGCCAACCGCGCCGACCGGCGGATCCGCGCGTGTTCTCCCGAACCATGCCCGCCACTCAGAATCACACGATCGGTCGGCGGCACTTCGACGCCTGCCGTCGATCCAGCGCCGGCTGGACCGGTTTGCGGGGGAGTGGACGGGTCGCTGGCCAAGGCACTTGTCAAGGCAGCATCAGCGGTGACAGTTGCCGTCCTGATTACCTATTGCCGCTTGAGTTCGTTTCTGACGTGAGCGCGATCGCGACGGGTTCGCGGCCAACGGGGATGGGCTTGCCGCGGGTACCGGTGGCGATCTGGATCGGTGTCACCGTCCCTGGTCCAGAGCTGGCGGAATCGGTAACGTAGGCGGTCGCGCCGTCCGGTGTGATCGCAATGGCCGAGGGGTTGTCGCCCGCGTTGACCGCTGTCCCCGGCCGGCCGGAAGCGGCCCTGATCGCCGTCATGGTCCCGAGCGTGTCGGTGGGGACCGTTGAGCCGCCGGACAACAAGCTGGTGGCGTAGACAGCCGCGCCGTCTGGGCTGAGTGCTAGCGCCGTGACGGTGTTGCCCCGGACCGGTTCGACCGGTCGGCCGGGGACTCCGGTGGCCAGGTCGACCGGTGTTACCGTGCTGGCGGAACCTGAGGAAATAATCTGGACGTAAGCCATCCTGCCGTCCGGGCTGATGGCGATGCCGGCGGGATTGTGCCCCACGTTGATCGACGTGCCGACGGCGCGGGTAGCCAGGTTGAGTGGCGTGACCGTGCCCGTGCTCAGGTCGCTGGTAATGTACGCGGTCGTGCCGTCGGGGGTGATCGCTATCCCGCGGCCCCCATGGCCATTCCCGATCTTGATGGGCCTCCCGGCCCGTTGCGTGGCCGTGCTGACCGGTGTCACCGTGCCCGGGCCGAAGTTGGCCACGTAGAGGGTCCGGCCGTCGGGCGTGATCGCGATACCCGAAGGCTGATTCCCGACCTTGATGGCCTGGTCGGCACGCTGTGTGGCGGTGCTGATGGGCGTCACCGTGCCCGAGCCGGCGTTAGCGACGTACGCGGTCGTGCCGTCCGGGGTGATCGCAATCGCCGTCGGCCTAGCGCCCACCTTGATCGTCGTGACGACTGTTCCGGTGCGGGTGTTAAACGCGGTCACGGTGTTCGAGCCCTCGTTCACGACATACGCAGTAAATGCCGTCGGCGGCCGGGTCTGGCTGACGCCGGCGGCGCAAGCAGAAAGCAGGACCAGGGTGAGGCCGGGCGCCCCGAAGCGGACCCACCTGATCATGACCTCTCCCTAGTACGGAGCAACGCGTTAGCCAGTCAGCAAAGCCCAGGCAGCCGTCAGCATCCTGCGCGAGTCGTATGCTAACGTGCCGTTGCCCGTAACAGCGGCGGCCAGGCGGCCAACTACGCGAAGCTCAGGTTGATAACCACACGCCGACCCGCCGGGCTGCTCGGCCAACAGGCCAGCACGCGGTCGTGCGTCACGGCTGCCGATCTGGCTGATCTGCCCGCCTGCGGACGTCTGCTTCTGCCTGAATAGAAGGGTGGTCTCAACGGATGCTTGTTCGTTGTTGGCCATCTCTGCTCGCCTGTCTTGTGACCAAGCTGAGCGGACGACCGCGCCAGCAGCGTGGCGGCAGGGGACGCGGCATCCAGGGCAGCGGGCTTCGGGTCAGCTGCTTGCGAACTTTCGCCCCTGTCGCCTGCGGATGCCACCAGAGTTCTGCGCCTTACGGCGGGCAGGTGTGGAGCCGGGGATAAACGGTAGTCATGACGGGGCGGGTACTGGCCCCCGTGATGGCAGCACCCGCCCCGAGCAGCCGACTGGCGGCCGGACCTGGTGTTCGTCACAGCGGCGGGGTGGTGCGGGTGTGGCGCGGCAGCCAGATTGTCCGGTAGAGCAGGCGGGTGGGCGCGGGCAGCTGGCTCAGGACCTGGGTGCGGACGGCGGGGCTGGCGCGGGCGAGCGCCCACGGGATGGTGTGCGCCGCACGCCCGCCGCCGGTCCCGCCGCGGAGCGCCCTGGCGATCGCGCCGAGCTCGGCCGGGGACATGATCTGGCCGAGCAGCGGCCGCGCGTCGGCCTCCTCGTGGGCGAGGTGGCTGGTCAGCTTGGTCTGCAGCCGGGTCAGCAGCGGGCGCAGCTGGGCCGGGCGCGCGGCCATAGTGAACGCGTCGTCGGCCACCGCCCGCAAAGGGCCGATCAGCTGCTGCTCGTCGTCCATCGCCTCCAGCAGGGCCTGGCCGCGCGGGTCGTTGGTGAGCTTGGCCCGGGCCGGCCGCCACATCGCCGCGTGCTCGGCGGCGAGATGGCGGCGCAGCTGGTCGCGAAACACGATCCAGCGGACCCGCGCGGCCGCGGGGCCGGCCGTGGTGGTGATCAGCTCGTCCAGGTCGCGGCGCAGCGCGTCGTGGATCGCGGTCATCAGCGTCCAGTCGGCCCGGCCGCTGCGCTCGATGGTGCGGGACGAGGCCATGGCGACTCCTCGCGAACGGTTCAGTGCCGGGCTTCGCCGAGGTCGGTGCGCTTGATCCGGATCGCCACGATCGTGATGACCAGGGCGAGCAGCATGATCCCGGCGGCGACCAGGTAGGCGCGGGAGAAGCCGGTCGCCAGGGCGTGGTGGTAGATGGTGCTGACCGCCGCGCGGCTGGGATGTGCGGGGTGACCGGTGCGGGCGGCTGCGGCCTGGGCGTGGGCGGCCTGGGCGTGGATGCTGTTGGCGACCACGGTCCAGGCGACGGTGCCGAGCAGGGCGAGCCCGATCGCGCCGCCGACCTGCTGGCCGGTGTTGCGCAAGCTGGCGGCGACCCCGGATTCCTGGTCGGCGACCCGGGCCATGGCGACCAGGGTGACCGGCAGGAACAGCAGGCCCAGGCCGACGGCGATGACCAGCATCGGGCCCAGCACCCCGCCGGCGTAGCTGCCGTGCTCGGTGAGTCGCGACAGCCAGTACAGGCCGCCGGCGGTGGCCGCGGCACCGGCCAGTAGCAGCGGCCGGGTGCCGACGCGCTGGACGAGCTGGGCGACGGCGCCGGAGGCCACCAGGATCCCGGCCATCAGCGGCAAGTAGGCGACGCCGGTCTTGAGCGCCGAGTACCCCCAGGCGGACTGCATGAACACGGTCAGGAAGAAGAACATGCCGAAGATGGCGGTGCCTATGCACAGCATGACCAGGTTCGCGCCAGTCCTGTTGCGGTCGGCTAGCAGGCGCACCGGCAGGAGGGGGCGCTCGCTGCGGATCTCGATCACCGCGAACGCCGCCAGCAGCACGACCGATGCCGACAGCGACGCCACGACCTTGGCGTCGCTCCAGTGGGAGACCCCGTCCGGGCTAGTGGCGGCGTTGACCAGGCCGTACACCAGGGCGACGATCCCGCCGCTGCCGGTGATCGCGCCGGGTAGGTCGAACCGGCCCCGCTGCCGCGGCGACTCGGGAAGGACCCGTGCCGCGGCCAGCGCTGCGGCCAGCCCGATCGGCACGTTGACGAACAGTACCCACCGCCAGGAGGCATACGTGGTCAGCAGGCCCCCGGTGATCAGCCCGACCGCGCCGCCGGCGACGCTCATCGCGGCGTACACGCCCATCGCCCTGTTGCGGGGCTGGCCTTCCGGGAAGGTGGTCGCGATCAGCGCCAGCGCCGCCGGCGCGATCATCGCAGCGCCGGCTCCTTGAACGGCGCGGGCCGCCAGCAGCCCGGCCTGAGAGGTGGCGAGCCCGCCGGCCAGCGACGCGGCGCTGAAGAGCACCAGCCCGGCGATGAACACCCGGCGGCGGCCGAGCAGGTCGCCGGCCCGGCCGCCCAGCAGCATCAGCCCGCCGAAGGTGAGCGCGTAGGCGTTGACCACCCATTCCAGCCCGGAGCCTGAAAACCCGAGCGCCCGCTGAATGTGCGGCAGCGCGACGTTGACGATCGTGGCGTCGAGCACCACCATCAGCTGCGCGGTCGCGATGAGCAGAAGGGCCAGGGCAAGCCGGGGGCTGGCGGCGGCCGGCGCGGCCGTCTGCCTCGTTATCGGTCGTGCTTGGGACATGAGGATTCTCCTCCCTTGTCTGTTCTCCTGATCGGGACCCGGTCAGGTTCGCTGGGCGGGAATCACGCCGAGCTGTTTCATCTGGGAGAAGACGTCGACGACCCCCCACATCTCCGCGATCCGTCCGCCGGCGAAGCGGAAGATGAAGATCTCGTCGTAGGTGATCGATTTGCCAGTTGGCTGGACGCCCATGTACTCGCCTTGGTGGGTCCCGGTAACGGTGTTCCTGGCGACGACCGTGTCCCCCTCCGCGATCAGATCCTCGATCGTAAGGTGGAGGTCGGGAAGGCCCCGAAGGAGCATCGCCCACACCTGCTTAAACCGCCGTGGCCCCGGCGCTTCAACCGGCAATGGCATGTGGATCACCACGTCCGGCGCGACAAGCTCGTCGGTCGCCTTCGAGATGACCTCCAGATCGCCGGTGTTGACAGCGTCTTCCATGTGCCTGAACGTGGCCTTGTTGCTTGATTCCTGGGCTGTTGACATTTGGTTTCTCCTCCGGGCGATGTGACTGTTGGGGTGGCTACGACAAACCGGCCTGCTGGCCGATCGCATGGGCCTTGACCCTGGCTGGCGCCCACCTGGCGGCGCGGCGCGCCGGCCGGGGGGCGGCCTGTGAGCCTTCCCGGCCGCCAGACGAGTGCGGCCGGGAGCGCGGCCCGAATAGCTGCGCGGGGCGGCGCGGCAAGACCGGCGGAGTTCATCTGGCCGGCCCCAGTAGCGAGGTGAGGTCGCCGACCGGCCCGAGGCGGGCCAGCTTGTCGGGGTTGAGGATCGCGCTGATGCTGGTGATCTGACCGCCGGCGATCTCGAGCGCGACCACGGCGATCAGCCGCTGCTGCGGGTCGAGCCAGAGCGCTCCCGGGCCGCCGTTGACCTGGACCGGGCGCAGCGACACCCCGCGAAGGCGGGCGCCCAGCCGGGCCCAGTCGGTCAGCGCGCGCGCGACCCGGCCGCGGCCGCGCAGCGTGCGCGCCAGGGCGGGCGCCTTGCCGCCGCCGTCGCCGGTCAGCTCCACGTCGTGGGCGAGCAGCGCCTCCAGCCCCGGCAGGTCACCGTCCTCGGCGGCCTGGAAGAACCGCCGTGCCAGCTCGTCGCGCTGCTCGCGGGTGGTCTGGAAGCGGGGCCGGCGCTGCTTGACGTGGCGTCGGGCGCGGATGGCGAGCTGGCGCACGCTGGCCGGGCTCTTGCCGATGATCTGCGCGATCTGCGCGTGGCCGTAGCCGAACACGTCGTGCAGCAGCAGCACCGCCCGCTGCTCCGGCGACAGGCTCTCCAGCAGCACCAGCACCGCCAGCGACAGCGAGTCGGCCATCTCCGCGTGCCGGGCCGGATCACCGTGGCCGCCGGTGATGATCGGTTCCGGCAGCCACTGGCCCACGTACTCCTCGCGGCGGGCGCGCGCGGAGCGCAGCTCGTTGATCGCCAGCCGGGTGGTCACGGTGGCTGTGAACCCGCGCGGCGATGCGATCTGCTCGCCGGCCTCCAGCGCCTGGTGCACCCGCAGCAGCGCTTCCTGCACCACGTCCTCGGCCTCGGCGACGCTGCCGAGCATCTGGTAGGCGATCGCGAACGCGACCGGCCGCAGCTCGGCGAGCAGCTCCTCCCGCGGACTCACGTCGCGAACCCCCGCCGCCAGTCCGGCTGCCGCCCGAGCTCGCGCACCGGCACAGCGCCCAGCTCGCAGAGCATCGCCTGCCTTGACTCGCTGCGCGTCAAGCCATAAACCTCATGACCCGCAGCAACCACACACGGCACCAGCTGCTTGCCGGTCGCCCCCGTGGCACCCGCCACAACCACTCTCACCACCGGTTCCTTGACCCACGGATCATCTACACCCGTACGACAAGACAGCAGCCCTGGAAGTGACACCTCCGAGCATCCAGTGCTCGCGCTGATCAAGTCGGTGCCCGGGGAACGTGAGCCTGGAGTCGATGCTGACGGAGATCTGCGCCCCGGTGGTACTGGGTCGTCTGGCCCCGCCCGGAGTACCTCGCGAACAACGCCGGATCGACCTTCACCAGCAAGGACATGTAATCGACCGCATGCCTCGCGGATGAGCCTACGGACTGTGATGACGGCATCGGCGAGGTCGAAGAACGCGTCGATGACTTCCTCGCGCCGTTCGTAGCAGCGTTGGAGCCGGTTGAAGTTGTTGTGCCAGGCGTTTGGTCCGCTCGACGTGCCAGCGCGGCCCGGCCTGGATCGGGCCTTCTCGCCCTTATGGGCGATGTCTCCGGTCATGCCGCGTCCGGCGAGCTCGTCGCGGGCCTTCTGCGAGTCATAGCCCGCGTCGAGATGGACGGTAATGTCGTCGGGCAGCGGGCCGATGTCCTCGAGTTTGTCCAGCGCGGGAGCCAGCAGCGGGGAGTCGTGCCGGTTCGCCGGGGGCGAGCATCCGGTCGGGCGGGATGCCGCGCCCCCGACCATGAGCGACCGTTTCATGCCCAGTTTCCCGCGGTCGACGGGGCTGCGGCCGGCGCATTCCCACCCCCGGGGCCTTGGCGATGCATCCGCCGACGGCGATCTCTTCCAGGACCAGGCCAGCGATGCGGTCATAGGACTCGCGCGCGAACTGCCTGAGCTCGCCGAAGATCCCGGCCTTGATCCACTCGTCGCGGCGGTCCCGGATCGTGGTGGCACCGCAGGCGCAGTCGGCGATCGACGCATAGGAGCAGCCGAACCGCAGGACCTGGATCAGCTTTCGAAGATGATCCGGTCGGCGATCCGCGGCTTGTGGCAGCCCAGCGGGTGCGAGGGGTCATAGACCGGGCGGCCGGGCAGCAGCGCGGCGAACTGGTCCCGTAGCGGTTCCAGCAGCCATGATGGGATGGCAAGCACAGGGACTCCCGTGATCACAGAGCGTAAGGAACTCCGATGATCACGGAACCTGTGCCTGTTTCACCTCACGACGCGCCGAAGCCCCGCAGACCACGCCAGTCCACGCGGTCTCTAAGCCGGGAACCGGCCCTCGATCTCGTAGGACTTCGGCAGCAGCGCGAACCCGAGCCGGGTCACGCCGGTCTTGTTCGCGATCAGCTTCCGGTCACCCTCGACCAGCGTTCACGCACCGAGCAGCTTGGCCGGCTCCCAGTCGGTCCGCACCCGGGCACCCCTCGCGATCAGCCGCCACCGAAAGAGGATCGCCAACCACGATCAGGAACCAGAACCGCCTGCCGGCCGGTATGCCGCCATGGAGACCACGACGTACCGAACCTTATAAGCAGCAGCTCGCCGCTACCGTGCCGCTCACCGTAGCTAGAGGAGTGCCAGGCCGTGTTCGGAGGTGTCACTTCCGGGGGGTGCTGTCTTGTCGTATGGGGTGTAGATGATCCCTCGATCCAGGAGCCACGAAGGAGACACGATGACTGGGAACACCGATGTGGTCGTGATCGGCGGCGGATACGCCGGCGTCCTGGCGGCCAATCGCCTGACACAGCGCGACGACGTGACCGTGACGCTGATCAACCCGCGCCCGACGTTCGTCGAGCGGATCCGCCTGCACCAACTGGTGGGCGGGTCCTACGACGCGGTCGTCGACTACCGGGAAGTCCTGGGCGAGGGCATCCGGCTGGTGGTCGACACCGTGACACGGATTGACGCGGCCGAGCGCAGCGTGGCGTTGGCGACCGGTGGCACGGTCGGCTACGGCTACCTGATCTACGCAGTGGGCAGTGTTAACGACGGCTCGCGCGTGCACGGGGCGGCCGAGTTCGCCTACCCGGTTGCCACGCTGGAGGCGGCGGAGCGGCTGCGGTCGGTCCTCGACGTCGCGCCTGCAACGGCCGCGCTGACGGTTGTCGGAGCCGGTCCGCAAGGCCTCGAGACCGCCGCCGAACTGGCGGAGCTGGGCCGCACCGTGACCCTGGCCTGCGGCGGGGTGCCCGGCCCGTACCTGCATCCTCGGGGCCGGCGCTCGGTTGCCAGGCGGCTGGCCAAGCTCGGTGTAACCGTGCTCGAAGGCCCCGGCACCAAGGTGGCGGCCGTGACCCGCGATGCCGTCCAGCTCAGTGACGGTCGCGAGTTGCCGAGCGCGGTGACCATCTGGACTGCAGGATTCGGGGTGCCGGATCTGGCCGCGCGTAGCGGGTTGAGCACCGACGCCTTGGGCCGGCTGCTCACGGACGAGACGTTGACGAGCGTGGACGACTTGCGCATCGTCGCGGCCGGGGATTCGGCGGCACCGTCGGATCTGCCGTTCCGGATGAGCTGCCAGGCCGCGGTTCAGCTGGGCCCTCAGGCCGCCGAGACGGTGCTCAGCCGGATCGCGGGTGAGCAGCCCGCGCCCGTCACCGTGGGGTTCTTTGGTCAATGCATCAGCTTGGGGCGTCGCGCCGGCATCTTCCAGGTCGCCCACCATAACGATGCCGCTATAGGGCTCTACCTCGCCGGCCGGCAAGGCGCGAAGCTCAAGGAGTACATTTGCAAGCTCACCGTGAAGCAGCTGGCGAACGAGGCGCGCAAGCCCGGTTCGCGCTACCAGTGGGTCAAGGATGGCAAGCGCCAGCAGCTGCTGCAGGCCAAGCATGGCGAGGCGCTGGCCACCGCTGAACGGCCAGCCTAGCAAGGCATCCGTGGTCGGTCCGGTCGACTGTCAACGGATCTGGACTGCATGTCGTGCGGCGGCGTCACTCTCGGCAAACTGCGGTTGCTAGCATGCCCCGCCAATGAGCGTCTCCGCCATGCTCACCCTGGCGCCGGATGCTCACCGTGGCGGCTCCGTCCGGCAGTGGCGGTACTCCGGCTGCCATCACGGACGGTGGCGAAGGGCCGACATGCGGCGCGTAAGTAGCCGCTGTTCTGAGCGGATTGCGGCTTCTTGATGATTACTTGCGGAGGCACCCAGATTAGGCTGATATGGATCGATCATTAGAAGCCATGGCTTCCCTGCCGAGGTGCTGGCGGGATTCTCGCGGCCCAGGCCCGCCGGTCAGGTGCGGGGTGGTGAAGACTTGCCGGTAATCAGCGAAACTGCGCCATGTCGCGGGCAACCTGCGCCGATTTCGGGTCGGCGGCGAGCAGGTGGTGGACCTGCTGCCAGAGCTCGCCGGGGGTGTCCTGGCTGAGTTTGAACACCGCCTGGACCGCGGTGATGCGCAGCGAGAACGCCACTATCCCGCCGGCGATGTGATGGAACCGCTCCAGTGACGCGCTGGTGTCCCAGGGAGTCTCGCGCAGGGCTTCCACGGCCTGCACGGTCTGGGTCAGCACCTGCATCGTCGCCTCGCCTGCGGGGAGGAGCTGTGGGAGCGCGGTCACGTGCACGGCGCTGTAGTTCCAGGTGGGCACGGCCGGCTCGCGCTGGTAGAGCGCGCCGGACACGTACGCGTGCGCGCCGGTGAAGATCACCAGCACCGGGCGTGCCGCCTCGAAGGTGCGCCACTGCGGGTTAGCCCGGGCCATGTGCCCCCACAGCGTGCCGCCCTCCCGCAGCTGCTGCGATGGCGGGGTGATCACCGGGACATGGGTCGCGACCGGGACGCCGTGGTCGGTGCTGATCACGGCGGCGAACGGGTGGTGCCGCACTAGCTCACCGGCTTGAGCGTCCCGGCACGGCGCGTATTCGGGGAAGGTGTGCACAGTGGTCTCCCTAATGCGGCATCTGGCTGATTCTCAGGTCCGGCCCGTAGCGCCGTGCGAAGGTCCGGCGACGGCGTGCGTCGCCAGGCCTCAAGTCCGCTGGCGACGGCGTCTGGGCAGAAGCTATCGCCGCCAGAAGCCACCGGCCAGGAAGAAGACCGGCACAAGACCGGTAGCTTCGGCGCAAGAACGAGGCGGCAGCTGGCCGGCGCGGCCGGGGATGCGGCGCCGGGCCGGGTGCAGGGGTGAGCCCGTCAAGCCCGGGCGGCTCACGTGGGAGGACCTCATAGTGGCTGGCTACGACCGCGGCGCGGCCGGGGCGTATTCGGGCAATGCAGGCAGTCGCTTGGCGGGCATGAGACGTTCCACTGCCCCCATCACCCGCGTTATCGGCAGCCGGGCGAAGGCGTTGCGGACCCGCCTGCCGGCCGCGGTCTTGGGCACCATGAGGCGGACGTTGGTCCCGATCTTCTGCTTCTCGCGGACCAGCGCGCGGTGGCTGTCCTGGTAGCGGGGGAAGGCGATCTGGTGGTTCCCGCCGGCTGCGGCGAGTTCCCCGGCCAGCCGGTACGCGCCGACCAGGGCCAGCTCCGCGCCCGCGCCCGAGGCGGGTGAGGCGCACCAGGCGGCGTCGCCCGCCAGCGCCACCCGGCCCGAGAACCAGGAGTCCATGTGCACCTGGCTCAGCGCGTCGAAGTAGAAGTCCGGGTCGGCCAGGGCCGCGGCGAGCAGCTCCTTGATCCGCCACGACGTCTCGCCGGCGAACGCATCCCGCACCAGGCGCTTGTGCTGGCCGACATCGCGGTGGTCGTAGGCCAGGGCGGGCGAGCGGAAGATAAAGTACGCCTTGGCCTGCGCGTGGTTGCCGGAACGCCAGATCCCGGCCATCTTGCCGGGCAGGTTGTACATCGTCACCCAGCGGTTTTCGCCCAGCGCCGCGTCGGCGTTGGCGAACGCGTAGTAGTGGTCCTTGTGCCGGATGTACCGCGATTCCGGGCCGAAGGCCAGCCGGCGGACCGTGGAGTGCAGCCCGTCGGCGCCGATGACCAGCTCGAAGCGGCGGGTGTCCGCGTGGTCGAAGGTGACCGTCACGCCGTCGCCGTCTTGCTCCAGACGGCGGACGGAGTCGCCGAAGATGTACTCCACGCCGGGGCCGGCTGCCTGGTGCAGCAGCGCCACCAGGTCGCCGCGCATGATCTCGGCCTCGCTGGCGCCAGTCATGTCGATGCGCGCGACGCTGCGGTCGTCGGCGTCGACGAACTTGGTGCCCTGCACATCGGTGGCCGCCGCGCGGACCTGCGGCATGATGCCCATGCGTTCGGCGATGTCGACGGCCTGGTCGCGCAGGTCGACCCCGTTGCCGCCGGGCCGCAGCCCCGGTGCCCGCTCGACGATCGTGGGGTGGAAGCCGTGCCGGGCCAGCCAGTACGCGGCGGTCAGCCCGGCGATGCTCGCGCCCGAGATCAGAATCCGCTCGTTCATCTGAGTTCTCCCTTGCGGTACGGCATCTGAAAGACCCTCCTGCCTAGACGCCGTTTGCGGGCACCGGCACCCCTCGGCCCGGGGCTGGCAGGGTCGGGCCGGCCGGCGCTGCTAGCTACCGCGGAGATTTTCTTGATTGCCGTTGCCATCGCAAACCCTTCCCGCTGCTTCCTTCGCAGATGACCGACACGGCCATCGGTGCTCCTCCGGCGCCGTCCGGCCGCCATCGGGCCCGCGTCATGGCCACACCAGAAGGCACGGTCAGGCGTCGTGACCATCTCCGCGCTGACCCGCAGGCAGCGGCCCAGCGGATCAGGCATGCTCTTTCGCCGCCTCGGGTCAGAACCTACCGTCGCCGCAGACCGCCAGCCAGGAAGACGACCGGAAGGTGACCGGCAGCTTCACCCTGCCCACCCGGCCGCACACCAAGCCAGCGCATCGCGCCGGCCCACCAGGCCGCCACAGCCACCCCCGTTGCGCCGAACCATCATCGGCTGCCAGGCATGACTGTCATGCCGGCCAGCCGCGGTCGGCCTCGACCGACCGCAGGCCGCCGAGTTTTTCCATCACCCCGGACCGCAGGCCTCGTCACCGGCAGTGCCACCGACGACCCAGCCCTACCCAGCTCACCCACAGGGCGCCGCCCTCAGCGCCGAACGGCCGTCGCCGTCGCCACTAAACGCGTCCACGCCAACCTCAACCCAAAATGACCTCACCGTCGCAGCCTGGTCTGGCCGAGGTCACTGAGGGCGCGCCGACCGCCCCCCCGGTGAGCTCTGACGCTCCTGGAACAAGACGCATAACGATCGATCTGTGCCACGGCCACGCGGGTGGCTGCCGCGCGTCCTGCGGGACGAGAGCGCGCCAGAATCAGACGCCGACGCGGGCCAGCTGACGGCCGGCGCGCGCGTTCACTCTGGCGTGGCTAGACGGGTGCGGCCTGTTCAAGCCCCTGGGCGAAGGAGAACTTGCTTACTCCTCCGGCGTGCTTGGTGAACAGATCGCTGAGGTGTTGCGAGATCTCGCACGCGGCGTGGGGGAGACGAGCGCACCGCCTCGAGCCCGACCCGGCCACCGCGCCGGTCGTCACCTGGATGTTCGCCCAGCGGCCGGCCAGGCATTCCGCCGCCAGGATCACCCGTGCCCTGAACGATGCCGGGGTGCCGTGCCCGTCGGCGGCGGACCCGGGACGGAACCCGCACCGGGCCGGGAGCGGGTGGACGCTGCGGACGGTCGTGGCGATCTTGGCTAACCCTCGGTATACGGGGCGGCAGGTGTGGAACCGGCAGCCGTCCCAGGCGGTCCTGGTCGACCCGGCCAACACCGGGCTGGGGCACAAGCAGGTGCAGCGGTGGAACCTGCCCGAAGGCTGGGTCATCTCGAAACATCCCGCGCACACAGCGCTGGTCAGCGAGGCTGACTTCATCGCCGCGCAGGACACGACCGCGCCGCGCGGCCCGGCCGGGCCCGCGGTGCGCCGGTACCTGCTGGCCGGGCTCATCGCGTGCGGGCGGTGCGGCCGGCGGCTGGAATCGACATGGTCCTATGGCAGGCCCGCCTACCGGTGCCGCCACGGGTACTCCAGCGCGGCCGTCCCCGATCCCGCGCGGCCGAAGAACGCCTACGTGCGGGAGGACCAGATCCTGCCGCACCTGGCCGCCCTCAGCATTCTGCTCGCCGCGCCTGCCGGGATACCCGGACCGGACAGCGGCGGATCCGCTCAGGTGACCGGCCCTGCGGACGGGGCCGTGCTGATCGACCGGCTGCGCGCCGATGGCGTCGTCCTCACCTACGACCCCGATGGCCGGACCCTGCACGCCGGCGGCCACGACGCCCCGCCGGTCGTCATCGGCAAGGACGCCACCGACACACACTCGCGACAGAACAGAAAAAGGAGGACCGCCTAGGGAAAGCGAAGAAACAGAGCACCTGCCGCGGCCGGAGGCTGAGCGCGGTGACGATCGAGCATGCCCGTGAACGGCCGCTCATGGGGATTTAACGTGTCCGAGGGGGGACTCGGTCACCGCTCGTGGTG